>Ga0256407_10001197_pt1 | contig 56358 bp, 52 predicted proteins | sample RumenRJG_04DNA_FD_193489 | JGI IMG/M metagenome (GOLD analysis project Ga0256407, IMG submission 193489) | Bovine rumen microbial communities from Lethbridge, Alberta, Canada - RJG_04 | ecosystem: Host-associated > Mammals > Digestive system > Stomach > Rumen | place: Canada: Alberta... | reverse complement strand
ACGATGACCGCGAGGTTGATGAACAGCAGCAGCAGCTTTGCCTCCTGCTTTTTGTCGATCTTGCGGCGCTTGATCCACACGCACACGCGCACCAGCAGCCACACAACCGCCAGCGCCAGCTCAACGATTAAAAAAGGTATTTTTATCATATCGTTCCTCCTGCTCCGTAATGCTTCTATCATACCAAATAAATCTCCGCTTGTCCAGTTATTACGGTTAGATTTTTCAACCGTGAAATAATCAGTTTTGCAACGTGCGGTCTTATGAAATAATGTAGTGACTTTTGCGCTTTCTTATGATATAATGATATAATGATATAACACTTTATCCTATCATGTTGGGAGTGCTGCCTGTGAAGCATAAGCTCTACCGCAGAATATCGCTGGTAATTTTGATCATCGTCCTGCTGATCGAGGCAGGCATGCTGGGCTTTAACTATATCTCGCTCTATAATGAAACGACTGACAATTCCAAAAACAGCATCGAATACGCCGCCAAGCTGGCAAGCGTTACCTTTTCGATGTATGACCCCAACGTCAGCCGGGACTACACCGGCTGCGACAAACAGTTCAAAACCATGTGCGACGTGCTCGACGTGGATTATATTTATTCGATAAAGCCCGACGTGAACAAACGCAACGAGACCTATCTCTCGGTCGGCATGGGCAATAACGCTTTGCAAAACCTGCGTGAGCTGCGGCCGCCGGGCTATGTGTCCGAAGGCACGCTGACCGACACGCAGATACAGGCGTTTATGGGCGACGGAAGCTGCGAGATCATTCACGAAACGAATGAATACGGCGACACGCTGATCTGCTACATGCCCGTCACCTCCTACTACAACGCCTCCACGGCAAAGACGGTAAAAGAAACGGTCAGCATCGTGTGCGTGGAGATCTCTATTACCACCATCATGCACGAGTTCCGCAGCAAGTTTCTGACGCTGCTGCTCGTCACGGTCATTTTGACCCTCAGCTTTATTTTGCTGTTTGCGCTCATGCTGTATTTTACGGTCTCCAAGCCGCTGAACACCATCAGCGGACGCATGAAGAACTTTTTGTCACAGCGCGGTCAGACCTTTGAAAAGCTGCCTGTCAAGGGGCAGGACGAGCTGGCGGAGGTGTCACGCTCCTTTAACACCATGGCGGAAGAGATCGACACCTACCTCTCCCAGATCGAAACGCTCAACCGTCAAAAAACAGAGCTGAGCGTTGCGCGGAAGATCCAGCTCGGTCTGCTGGAAAAGCCGCATTTTGAAAACGGCGCCGCCGTGATCGACGCGTGCATGCTGCCTGCCAAGGATGTGGGAGGCGATCTATATGACTACTGCACGCTGCCGGACGGCAACATTTGCGTCATCATCGCCGACGTTTCGGGCAAGGGTATCTCGGCGGCACTGCTGATGTCGCGCGCTATCACCATGCTGCGGCAATATGCCGAGGCAGGACTGCCGCCGGGCGAGATCCTCCGGCAATACAACAACCGCCTCGCCGAGCACAACCCCAACTTTTTGTTCATCACCACCTTTGTGGCGATCCTCCATCCGCACACCGGCACCCTCACCTACGCCAACGCCGGCCACAACCTGCCCTATCTGCTCTCCGATACGCTCACCAAGCTCGACGGTGAGCACGGCGCCGCCGCAGGTATCTTCCGGAATGTGGACTATCCGGAGCACACCGTCGCCATGCGCCCGGGCGATATGCTGCTGCTCTACACCGACGGCGTGACCGAAGCCCAAAACAAGGCAGGCGGCTTCTTTGAGGAGAGCCGTTTGGAAACCCTGCTGCAAAAGAACCGCGGCAAGAGCGGACAGACAATGATCGCGCTGCTGTTGGAGGAAATCAGGATTTTTGCAGGCAAGGCGCAGCAAACCGACGATATCACCATACTGACCGCAAAGCTTCTTGAAAAGACAGCCGAGGAAACCGAATAAAGCACCAAAAACGCCGCTGTGACAAATCCGTCACGGCGGCGTGCTTTATAGGATCGTTTTAAATCCGTCAGACGGTCGTGCAGGATCCGCAAATTTTGAGATGTGATAAAACTTCTCCGAAATAATTGCATAGTCGTATGCAATTTTTCGCGTTTTTTCGGGTATAGTAGAAGGGTTTTTTCCCAAAAAAACGAGAGGTGACAAAAATGGCGCGCAGACGCATGATCTCTAACGAAATAACCGGTTCTTACAATTTTCAGTCGATGGAGCCAAAGACACAGCTGCTCTATTTTTATTGTTGTCTGAGCGCGGACGACGACGGCTTTGTCGGCAATCCCTACATCTACACGATCCTGACCGGCTGCAGCGAAAACGACCTCGAGACGCTGGAACAGCGCGGCTTTGTGATCCGGTTCGCATCGGGCGTGCTCGCCGTGGTGCATTGGTACATCCACAACACCATCAAAAAGGACCGCTACAACCCGACGGTCCACAAGGCGGAGCACGCACAGCTGCGGCTCGAGGACAAGTGCTATGTCCGCGCTCCTCAGCCGGAAACGGAGCGGAACCAAAACGGAACCAAAACGGAACCGCAGTATAGTCAAGTCAAGTCCAGTCAAGTCAAGTCCAGTCAAGGCGAGTCAAGTCAAGCCGAGTCAAGTCAAGCCGAGTCCAGACAAGTCGAGTCCAATCAAGGCGAGTCAAAGCAAGGCGAATGGATCCCGAAGAAAAATAACAAAGATACGGACAGAACTGTCAAAAGAAGTCTTTTTCCTCTTTTTTCGTATGATCATTTATTTTCTGTAAAAGAAATATTTGTCAGTTATCCCTCCGAAGAAGTGCAGCGAACAGAAAAGCCGCATGCAGAAAAGCATACGGCTTGGTTTTGTGCGCCTTGCAAGGAGCTGATTTGCTTGCAAAAACAGCGTCCAAAAAATAAAGGCGAGCCATGCTCACCCTTATTGGCTGTTTGATTTTTGAAAAGACCTGCCGCAAGTTCTGTCAGTACGGATGCTTTCAGGCGGTCAAAAGGCGCCTCTCCATTCAAATGCCGTCCGAACGCGAGAACCGACGGCAGCCTGACCAACCGTTTACGAAACGCGAATTGCTGCTACAGCCGTAGTTATTCGCGTTCGTCGCCGAAGAAGAATACGGCGACAGTGCCGGGACCGGTGTGCGAGGCGATGATGGTGCCGATGTTGTAGATGCGCACCTCGCCGTTGATCTTGCGGAACTTCTCCTCGATCGCCCTCTTGGTCGCCTTGGCGTCCTCGGGAACATTGGAATTGCTGATGAACACCTTGCCGCTGTAGTCCAAGCCGTCCTTGGCGTGCACCTCCATTTTGTGGAGGATATAGTTGATGGCGTTGCGCTTGCCGCGCACCTTGTCATAGGCGATGATCCTGCCCTCGTCGTTGAGGCGAAGGATCGGGCAGATGTTCAAGATCGAGGCGACCGTGGCAGTGGCGCCGGACATGCGGCCGCTGCGGCGAAAATATTTTAGATCCGTGGAGAAGAACTGGTGATGGACGCGGTGACGCATCTTGTCCGTCCAAGCGGCAACCTCCTCCAAGGACTTGCCCGCATCGCGCAAATCTGCCGCGCCGTCCACCAACAAACCGTAGCCGGAGGAGCTGCACAGCGAATCGATCACGATCAGCTTGCGGTCGGGAAACTGCTTGCGAAGCTTTTCGGCGGCTGCCTCAGCGCCCTGCACCGACTTTGTCATGCCGGAGCCAAAGGCGATATGCAGCACGTCGCCCTGCTCAAGCAGCTTGGTGAAGAACTCGACATACTGATACTCGTTGAGCTGCGAGGTGGTGGGGATCTCCTTTTGGAGCAGCTGATAAAACCGCTCCTGCGCGTTCGGGTCGCGCTCCATATCATCGGCGTATTCCTCGCCGCCGGCAGTGTAGGAATAAAATAAAACGGGTATGCCGCGCGCGTCGATCTCTGCAAACGGCATATCAACGGTGGATTCGCAAGAGAGAATAAATGGCTTCATAGTGTCCTCCTCTGGATTCGGTAAAATGCAAACAGACTCGTTTATATTATCATAACAGATATTTCCCCGATTGTCTACAGATTCTCAAAATTTTATCAGTTTTTTCAAATTCTGCCGTTTTTGTCCGTTGTCTTGCCGTATAGCTAACGCAAGATAATATTATAATGCGCGTGATTAGTACGCTTTTTATACAAAAAATGATTGCTTGTTTGTCACTTTGGCGTGAACAAATTTTCACGAAATTAACAAAGCTGTTGCTTGCTTTTTGGGAATAACCGCATTATACTGTAATCAGAAAACACAAAGGGTGATGATTATGCTTCACAAATTCAAAAAACGGCTGCTTGCTTTTGCGCTGTCTGCGCTGACGGCGGCAGGCATGGCAGTGCCAAACGCTGCGGCACAAACAACGGGAAACGAGCCGGAGGTGACGGCGGCAGCGGATATGCAGACCGTGATCTGCTACGCCGACGGCAGGCAAAAAACCTATGACGGCGTTGTGACCGCCAAGGCGCTGGAGGACTGCGGCGCGGCGGCTTCGGTGCGCTCGCGCGAGGTGCTCTGTGCAGGCAAAACCGTTCTGCGCAGCGAACCGCACGGCCTGCGCGACGGCGTGGGCACACAGGAAAGGATGAGCGGCGGCTACTATGCGGTCACCTTCTCGGTCGGCGAGAGCCAAGAGGGCTTTTTGACGGGACTTGACGCCGAGAGAGCCTGCGAGATCGAGACCGAAATGGTGAAAGCCTGCACCGAAAAACGAGATTTTGAGCTGACGGATATCGGCTTTATCGACACCGAAAAAACAGGACGCGAGGGTCATGACCTCTATATGTGCTGGGCAGGCGCTTGCTCCAACGTGCTCGCCTACACCGGTTGGTGTCAGCTTGCCGGATGCCGGGACGAGGACGACGTGTTTGATCTGTACGCGGCGGCTTTTCAGGACGATGGGTTTATGCCCGGTACCGGACTAAAGTGGTTTTTTAACGGACTGAGCAAGCAGACATACGGCTACATGCTCACCGGCAAGGATGACGGCGCTTATGGAAAGCGCTATGCTTTTGACAAAATCTTCCACAGCGGTATCTTTCAGGGCAGACTGACCGAATGTATGCGGCAAATGCTGAACGACCTGCATAACGGCTGCGGTGTAGCGCTGAGCGGTACCTTTCGGGATACCGGCGGCTCACACGCGATCACCTGCTGGGGCGCCCTGACCGACAACCGCTACAGCGAACACGAAACGGCGCACTATGTTTCGCTGTTCACCACCAACTCCGACAGCTATTGGTCTGACTACACCTTTAGCAAGGACAGGCGGACCGCACCCGACCGCATGCGTGCGCTGATGCTGCAAATCGTCGGAAATGAGTGGCGCTGTCCGCAATTCTCCGGCTTTGCGCCGGATCAATACACTTCGCTGGAACCGTTCAGCGCGCAGGCGCCGCAGGAGACCGATCCGCGTGCGACCTTGGATCCGGACAACAGCCCCGACTATGAGGTATCGACGGAACGAAAAAATCTGCTGCCCGATGTGCATACGCACAACGACACCATCTGCGCAGGCGAACCGATAACGCTCCGGCCGGTCGTGTTCAACAACGATTGTTGGCAGCACGTTGACGGCAAGGCTCCGCTGACGCTGACGGTGACGGCGGCGGACGGAACCGTTGTTTTCAGCCAAACCGAAGAGATCGCACTGCCGAAAAGAAACTATTGCGGCGAATGGACAGAGCTCGGTGCCCTGCCCGAGGGAACCTATACAATCACCACCGAGCTGGGCGCTTCGGGAGACCTGCACGAGGCGTATTATTACAACAACCTCAGCACCGACACGTTCACCGTCAAGGCGCCTGTTATCGACAAAAAAGCCCTGCAGGTCCGTGTTGCCGGCTATACAAACGAGCCGGGCGACCGTCGCGGCATCCACAAGCTCCGTCTGCACATGGACGGACTGACCGAAGCCGACGCGGCAAGCACAGCCTGCTATGAGGTTTATGTCGCCTATCCGAACGCCGACGGCGGTTGGCGCGCTTACAATGATTTGCTTGCGGACGAATGCCGCTATGCCCAAACGCCCCAAAAGCTGCCCGACGAGGTGGAGATCGCGCTGGTGGGCGCATACACGGACGTCCGGATCATGGTCGCCGTGGTGCAGACCGACGGCGTGACGGTGCTGACCGAGCCGTTTGATTATCACTATGAGGTGCCGGACGCCTACAACACCGGCTTGCGCACAGACGACTTGCAGCTGCATGTCTATCCCGATTTTTCCGGCAAGCTGAAATACCGGGACAGCGGCTTTTCGGTCAACTGGCGCATTGACAATCTGCCGGAGCAGGTCGTTCAGGGCTTCCACTTTATCACCGGCAGTGCGGAATACTCCGAATTTGACGAAAAAAGCAACACATGGTCGCCGTGGAAAAAAGGGTTGCCGGAGCAGGTGGAGCCGACCTGCGGCTATTTGGAACTGGACACCGACTGCAAGCTGATCCGCCTGAAAGCCGGATTAGGCTATAAAAACGACTTTTATGAAGTTATCTCAGACCCGATAGACGTGTCGAACCGCGAGACCGCAGGCGTTGTCCGAGCCGATGTGACCGCATCAAAAAAGCGCTACACAGCGCTGATGACCAATGAAAAAGCTCTCAAAAACGGCGAACAGGTGCGGTTTGTACTCCGCAACCAAGGTCCGTTTGCGGTTGACGTGGGCTGGTATTTGGCAGCACGCAACATCCAAACGGGCAGTGTGCGCAAATGCACCCTGCCGCAATACTGCCGTCTGACAGAAAACGGTTTTTCGGAGGAGCTGACGGCAGACCGCTTTTTCAGCGTGCTGATAATGGGCGACTACGAGCTGATGCTTTGTCTTTACGGAGCAGAGCTGTCGGAAGAGGTCTGTGTCGGCAAGCTGCGCGTCAACCCCAATCCCCTGAAAGACACGCTGACGTTTGGCGACGTGAACGCCGACGGTGTGTTTGACATTCAGGATGCAACCGAAGCACAGCGGTATCTGGCAGGCATGCATACCGCTTTGACGCCCAACCAGATAAAAGCCATTCCGCACACCGATGGTCACATCTCCGTTTCCTCCGTCACCATTCTGCAACAACATCTTGCGGCAGCTTGAAGCTGCACCCAATCCGCGCTTCAATAAGTACAACTGAACACACAAAAATCGGCACAGAACCCGCAGGGAGCTCTGTGCCGAAAATGTTTTTTAAGCGAAATTATGCGTTGAGGCTGTTCTGGATAGCGACCGCAACTGCAACGGTAGCGCCAACCATCGGGTTGTTGCCCATGCCGAGGAAGCCCATCATCTCAACGTGCGCCGGAACGGAGGAGGAGCCTGCGAACTGGGCGTCGGAGTGCATACGACCCATGGTGTCGGTCATGCCGTAGGAAGCAGGGCCTGCCGCCATGTTGTCGGGATGGAGGGTTCTGCCGGTGCCGCCGCCGGAGGCAACGGAGAAGTACTTCTTGCCCTGCTCGTTGCATTCCTTCTTGTAGGTGCCTGCAACGGGATGCTGGAAGCGGGTCGGGTTGGTGGAGTTACCGGTGATGGAAACGTCTACGCCCTCATTGTGCATGATGGCAACGCCTTCGCGGACGTCGTCAGCGCCGTAGCAGCGAACATTGGCGCGCTCGCCGTCGGAATAAGCGGTCTCCTTGACGATGGTCAGCTCGCCCGAGAAGTAGTCAAACTGCGTCTGCACATAGGTGAAGCCGTTGATTCTGGAAATGATCTGCGCAGCGTCCTTGCCGAGGCCGTTGAGGATAACGCGCAGGGGCTGCTCACGCACCTTGTTGGCGTTTCTGACGATACCGATTGCGCCCTCAGCCGCCGCAAAGGACTCGTGGCCTGCGAGGAAGGCAAAGCACTTGGTTTCATTGGAAAGCAACATAGCAGCGAGGTTGCCGTGTCCGAGACCGACCTTGCGGTTTTCGGCAACGGAGCCATCGATGCAGAAGCTCTGGAGACCGACGCCGATATACTTGGCAGCCTCCTCAGCGTTCTTTGCGCCTGCCTTCAAAGCGATGGCAGCGCCGACGCAGTAAGCCCAGCATACGTTCTCAAAGCAGATGGGCTGAATGCCCTTTGCGATCTCATAGGGGTCAAAGCCTGCCGCCTGGCAGATCTCGCGGCTCTCCTCAACACTGCCGATGCCGTACTGAGCGAGAACGCCGTTGATTTTTTCGATTCTTCTGTCGTAGTTTTCAAATAAGCTCATTCTGCACACCTCCTTATTCTTTGCGCGGGTCGATGTATTTTGCCGCGTTATCAAACTGGCCGTAGTGACCCTTCGCCTTTTCAAGCGCTTCGTTCGCGTCCATGCCGCCCTTGATGAAGTCCATCATTTTGCCGAGGCTCACGAACTCATAGCCGATGATCTCGTTGTCCTTGTTCAGAGCAACGCGTGTGCAGTAGCCCTCTGTCATCTCAAGATAACGGGGACCCTTCTCTTTGGTTGCGAACATGGTGCCGACCTGCGAGCGCAGACCCTTGCCCAAGTCCTCCAAAGAAGCGCCGACCAGCAGACCGCCCTCAGAGAACGCGGACTGGGTTCTGCCGTAAACGATTTGCAGGAACAGCTCTCTCATTGCGGTGTTGATAGCGTCGCAAACCAAGTCGGTGTTGAGCGCTTCCAACAGAGTTTTGCCGATGAGGATCTCGGAAGCCATTGCGGCGGAGTGGGTCATACCGGAGCAGCCGATGGTCTCAACCAACGCTTCTTCGATAATGCCGTCCTTCACATTGAGAGTCAGCTTGCAGGCACCCTGCTGCGGTGCGCACCAGCCGATTCCGTGTGTGAAACCCGAAATATCCTTGATCTCTTTTGCCTGAACCCATTTGCCCTCTTCGGGGATCGGCGCAGGACCGTGATATGCGCCCTTTGCTACGGGGCACATATTGGTGACTTCTGCTGTGTAATACATAAGCAATTCCTCCTTGTTTTCCAATTAAAGATTACACTTTAACCTATGAACATTATAGACGAATTTTTGCAATACGTCAACCCCATAATGCGATATTCTGACTGCAATCTTTCAAAAAAATGCACGACCTGCGCAAAGTCGGGAGACAATTCGGAATGCGTAATGCGTAATTGGATCAAAGTCGAGCGTTGAGCATTGCGTGTTGAGCAAAGGGTCGCTTCGCTCCGAATTTGTACTGCTGCGTACAACCGTCACAAGTTGATTGTAGTGACAGGGCTTGCCTCTGTCAGGCAGTAACGACAAAGGTTCTTCGTTCAATGGAAACGTTTGGTTGTGAGAAAAACGTCCTCGGGCAACCGCAAGGGTTGCCCCTACGGAGCCAAGGAGAACTTGCGCAGAACCTATCCTCCCAATCAATTACGCATTAAGAATTACGAATTAGATTTCGCTATCCATTATGATCTAACATTTCGTCCAATATCTCCGCTGCCTGCCGCACCAGCGCCGGACAGGGACGCTTTTTGTAGTAAGCCGCCGTTCTCGCTTCGGGGTCGCTGCCCTGCCGGACGGCTGTGCCGCTGAGCAGGTCGCGGCAAATGATGGAGCCGTTTTGTTCCCTGAAACGGCGCGCAAACTCCTGCACCAGATGATAGTGCTCTTTTTTGGCGTCCGCGTCGGTCGGGTCGGCGTAGCCCTTGACAAGCCCGAGCACCATGGACGCGCCGCTGACGGCGCCGCATACCTCGCGCATTCTGCCCAAGCCGCCGCCGAAGGACGACGCGAGCCTTGCCGCTGTGTCGGGCTCCAAGCCCGTCACGTCCGCAAACGCTATCAAGACTGCCTGCGCGCAGTTGTAGCCGTCGCGGAAGAGCTGTTCTGCTGTTTCACCGTGCTGCATAAAGATTCCTCCTGTTTCACATAAGTTGCTGTTTTATCCTTTGCCATAATTATACCATACTTGAAAGCCGATTGCAAGCCGTGCAGACGGCTGCCGTCACGCCGCAAAAACCTCCGCTTCACTTTTAATATGCCCCTCAGGGCTTGACTTTTTCGGGAAACTGCGTACAATTGTACTCATATCGGGCGGTGCGTTCCACGGGACGCGCAGGCAAAAATAACAGACTACACAGGTGATGACATGGCAAATGTTTTTGATTATTTACAATGGCGCGGCGACCTGCTTTTTTCGCAGGACGGCTTTCACACCGCCGACGCGCTGATTCTCTCTCGCCTTTCTTATATCCAGCTCGACGGCATTCTCGGCGAGAATGAATCCCTCACGGTGCGCAAGGCTGCGGAACAATTTTTTGCAGACGTAACACGCGCGGAGCAGGTGCTTTGGAAGGGCGACGCAGAGCTGCTGCAGGCTGCGGCGGAAAGCGCGCGCTTTGGCAATCTGCTGCTCTCGGACTACGTCAATATTGTGGACGGCGAGACAAAAATGCAGTTTTCGGCGGTCATGATTGATGTGGACGGACGGCGGTTTCTCTCCTATCGCGGGACCGACAACACCGTTGTCGGCTGGCAGGAGGATTTTGCGCTGTTCACGCAATTCCCTCTGCCCTCTCAAATAAAAGCGCTGGAATATTTTGAACATGCCGCGGCGCGGTTTGACGGACGCTTTATTCTCGGCGGTCACTCCAAGGGCGGCAATCTGGCGGTCTATGCGGCGGCATTCAGCGAACAGGCGCTGCGCGGCCGTATTGACGCGGTGTACAGCATGGACGGTCCCGGCTTTGAACGGGAGAATCTGGAAAACAGCGCGTTTGACGAAATCCGCGGCAAAATCCACACCTTTGTGCCGCAGTCGTCGGTGTTCGGCATGCTGCTGGAGCACCGTGAGCATTACACGGTCATACAGAGCGACCGCAAAGGCTTTATGCAGCACGACATCTACTCGTGGAGCATTGACCGCACCGAGCCGGTCACCCTGCCCAAGACCACCGCCACCAGCGCCTTTTTTGACCACACCATCACCGATTTCTTTGACGGCATGAGCCGGTCAGACCGCGTGCGGCTTGCCGACGGCGTATTTGAGGTGCTCAAAAGCGCCGACGTGATGACCTTTGACGAGATGCTCGAAAGGCTGATGCACAGCATCGGAAAGGGCTTGGACACCATGAAAAACATGGACGGCACCACGCGCGCGCTCATTATGAAGCAGGTCGGCAGACTGGTAAAATCCGCCGGCAGAAACCTCAACGACGTCAATCCCCTGCGCCGCAAAAACCGCCTCTCCAAAGAAGAACGGGAGCGCCTCAAGCTCGACAAGCGCCGCTTTAAGCACGAAAAAAAGCTGCGCGAGATAACCGGCGAAGCAGGCTCGTGATCTGTCGGCAGCCAGACTGCAATGAATTGCATTTGAAAAAGGAGGAAAGCGCGTGAAACAACGTGTTCTTTTATTTTTCCTTTTCGTTCTGTTTTGTTTAGGCTTGGTCGGCTGTGCCGCCGTTTACCCACAGGAAGAATTAGCAGTAAAAGGGGGCTTTGACGGCGCCTATTATATCTACAGCGATAAGGTGAATGTATATCTTCGCTATTCGGGAAAAGAGGATTAACGCTGATTTGCCGCATTCCTGAATCCTGATTATCAGCATTACTGACTGCGGAATATTCGCTGCGAGTAATTTGCCGGACGTAAATCAAATCAGGTTTGCCTTTACCTTGCTTATGTCTGCATATCAACTTGAAGCGTTCAAGTTCACGAAAGAGCTTAGTCGCCTTGTCGTGACTACATTTGAGTTTGTCACAAACCTCACTGTTGGTGAAGTAAACTATTACTCTCCCGTTATCGTCGGTCAGACTATTCTTTTCGGACAGTAAGCTCCGATCAAGCAACAGAGAATAGAGTAGCTTTCCGTCCGATGACAGCTCTGTATATGTACCCTCAAAGAGAGCCTTCGGCAGTTTTATAAACTTGATGTTCATCATATTCGTTCCTTTCTATTAATAATTTCCTTTCACTTGTACCCACTGGGAGAGACGGTTTTTGAAGTAATTTTGAAAATTTTTTTGAAAATCCCTTCATTAGGTAAGGAGTGGCAATGGGTGTTTTTACGGGTGTATTTTTATAATTTGTAACCTTGCACAAAACCGTCGCTTGGTTTTTGTACAATACAACAAGTTGATTATTAACCCATTCACTTGTACCCAGTGGGAGCCGTCATTTTTTAAGTCTGCCTTCAAAATTTTTTCAAAAAAATAACGCCCGCCAAGATAGCGGACGCTGAAAGAAACGAAAATGTTATGATAAATTTACTTAATGAATAATCTTAGCAAGCAGACTGTTTGTATCCACAAACAGTGATTGCCGAGATTTTCATACCAAAATCTCAGCCTTGTTAGGAGTATCCTAAGACCTTTTCTTTGACCGAAAATTCAATCGATTGATTGACTATTTCTATGTAATATGGTTTAATAGAATAGAGAAAGTATAAATTGAAAAAACACAGAGGAATTTTTTATGAGTAAGCTATCTTTTATATCCTTTTGCATTGAGCATTATGCTCAGCATACTCACAAATCGAGCGATGAAGTATATGAGCTTTTCAAGACAGAAAAGGTACTTGATTTGCTCAAAGATGATTACGATGATCTGCACGGTATGAGTATGGAATATATGATGCAAATGATTGACGAATATTTAGGAGCAGCGTAAAATGATTGTTTATCACGGAACTACTTTAGAGATACAAGAGCCAAGGATTCTCACTTCTGAAATGGGCAGAGACTTCGGCTTTGCTTTTTATACAACCGATATTCGGGAGCAGGCGGAACGCTGGGCGATTCGCAGAGCAAAACTGATTTCCCGCAAAGAGAAAAAGACTGTCAATGCTGTTGTGAATGTTTATGATTGGCAGCCATCTGAATCTATAAATATAAAAGAATTTGACGGTGCTTCAATGGAATGGCTTGAGATGGTAGTCAAGTGTCGCAGTGATGTGCAGTTTCGTCATCCCTATGACATAGTAACCGGTAAGATTGCGAATGATAATGTCGGTGAAACAGTGATGTATGTCGTTAACGGCGTTATGCGCAAAGAGGACGCTGTCGAAAGATTGAAGTTTGAGAAAATCAATAATCAGATCGCTTTTTGTACCGAGGAAGCATTGAAGCAACTCTCGTTTATAAAAAGCTATATCGTGGAGGTGTAAAGATGAATCACGCACTGACAAGATCAATGGTGATACCCGAAATCGTCAAGCTGATTGCAGCGAAATATCATCTGAACGAAATGGAAGCGCTCGACAAGTTTTATACTTCCGCCACAGGCGCAAGCTATGCTGATGATGAAACGGGCTTATACGGTCAATCGGCGCTGTATGTTTTCGGATTGTTCTGTGAGGAGCAGGACGGATAATCATATTACAGATTCTTACAACAGGTTTTAGGATGTGCCTAACAAGTCTGAAATTTCACTTGGAAATGGAAGATGGTATTTGTGGATACAAATACACTGCTTGCTAAGATTAAACATTGCGTAAAGCAATCAATAGTAATCGTTAATTCATCTGTCACTATAGCCTATAAGATATACGCATAGGAAAGTACGCTTAATGGACGAATAAAAGATATAGAAGGGAAACAAATAATGGCTAAATCAAAAAATTCTGATTTAAGTGCTGCTAAAGCTGCACGCAAAGACGAGTTTTATACACAGCTAACAGATATTGAAAAAGAAATGCGTTATTATAGAAAGCATTTCAAAGGAAAGACCGTTTTTTGTAACTGTGATGATCCTTTTGAGAGCAATTTTTTTAAGTATTTTGTATTGAATTTTAACCGCTTGGGCTTAAAAAGATTGATTGCTACCTGCTATACAGGCTCACCGATTGCCAATCAACAGCTATCTCTTTTTGATGTTATCGGTGATGATAAAGAAAGAATTAACAAACCATATAAAGCTGTTGTTACAACCGTATATGATAAGACGGGCGACGGCGGCGTTGATATGATTGATGTTGCAGAGTTGTTCAAGTCTGGCGAGAATGAGCTCACGGAGCTTGAAGGCAACGGTGATTTTCGTTCTCCCGAAAGCCTTGAGTTATTAGATGAAGCAGATATAGTTGTGACCAATCCTCCGTTTTCGCTATTCAGGGAGTATGTAGCTGTTCTTGTTGCGCATAAGAAAAAGTTCATTATTATTGGTAACGTTAACGCTGTGAAATACAAAGAAATATTTCCGCTCTTTATGAGTAACAAATTGTGGCTTGGAGCAAGTATACATTCGGGAGATAGGGCTTTTTTTGTTCCCGATGATTATCCTTTGGATGCTTCGTCTTGCGGCGTTGATGCTCAAACTGGTCGCAAGTATATTCGAGTGAAGGGCGTCCGCTGGTTTACGAACCTTGATCTTAAACAGCGTCACGAAGAAATGATTCTTGTAAAGCGATACAAACCATCCGAATATCCGAAATATGTCAATTATGACGCCATAGAAATCTCAAAGACCGCTGATATTCCTTGTGATTATGTAGGAAAGATGGGCGTACCTATAACCTTTATGGACAAGTATTGTCCCGATCAGTTTGAAATCTTAGGCTATAGCTTAGATTTAGCGTGGCCGATAAGCGAGCACGTTCCAGAAGGCAAAACGTATGTCAAGGGCGGAAATTGTTTCTACCTTGATGAGGGTGAACCACAGTTGAGACGTTTATATGACCGCCTTGTTATTCGCAACAAACACCGCGAACCGCCGAAGGAGAGTTGATACTATGATGGATATAAAAGAACTGAAAGTTACAATAGGCGAAGTATGCGAAGGCTACTTTAACGATGCAGAGGAAGGCGTGGTCGGCTACGATGAACGTCTTGACATCCGTCCGAAATATCAGCGTGAATTCGTCTATAAGGACGCACAGCGTGACGAGGTCATCCGCACGGTTATGAAAGGCTTACCGCTGAATGTCATCTACTGGTGCAAGGTAAAGAAGGATGACGGCTCCGACGGTTTTGAAGTGCTTGACGGACAGCAGCGCACGATTTCCGTTTGCGAATACGTTGATGGCTCTTTTTCGGTTGACGACAAGTATTTCTACAACCTTCCGAAAGATAAGAAAGAGCAAATCTTAAACTACCCTCTGTTCGTATATGTTTGCGACGGCACGGACAGCGAAAAATTAGAGTGGTTTCGCATTATAAACATAGCCGGTGAGCGGCTCACCGATCAGGAGTTGCGCAACGCCGTGTATGCAGGCTCGTGGACGTCCGACGCAAAACGCTATTTTTCCAAAACAGGCTGCGCCGCCGATACGCTTGGCGGAGATTACCTGAAAGGCTCGTCTATTCGTCAGGAATATTTGGAAACAGCCATTTTGTGGGCGGCTTCGGCTGAGAATAAGTCTATTGAAGCCTATATGGCAGAACATCAGAATGATCCTTCCGCCGTTCAGCTTTGGAATTATTTTCGTTCCGTAATCGACTGGGTTCAGGCGATATTCCCGAAAACCCGCAAAGAAATGAAGGGCTTGCCTTGGGGATTATTCTACAATCAACACGGCAAACGCACTGACCTTGATCCGAAAAAGCTTGAAGCGGAAATTCAGCGCCTGATGGGCGACGAAGATGTTACGAAAAAGTCGGGTATTTATGAATATCTTTTGACAGGCGACGAGCGCAAGCTGTCTATTCGTGCCTTTGACCGACGTGACAGCCTTGCCGCTTATGAGCGCCAAGCACATAAATGTGTCTACTGTGGCAAAACCTTTGAATTCAGCGAAATGCACGCTGATCACATTACGCCGTGGAGCAAGGGAGGAAAAACAGTGCCAGATAACTGCCAAATGCTATGCAGGGATTGTAATTTGAAAAAAGGCGCTCAATAAGCAAATATGTCACATAAATACATTCAAACTTGATATGTAACGCATAGTCGAAAAAGTTACCCTCAAAAAGTCAGTGTTTATGCGGCTTTTAAAACGCAAAAAACGGGAGCTAAGGTATTTATACCTTAACCCCCGTTTTTGCGTAGAATGCCCTTTACGAGCGTTTTAAGCGCCCATTGATTTTTAGCTATAAATCAGTTCGTGATCGACAATTTCTTCGGCACGGTTGCGGATAGAATTCATCTTCTTAACCCACAGCATTTGATTTTCTGCTTTGAGCTGTTCTGTTACACCCTCACGCTCTGCAAGCTGACTTACCAACCGATCAAACATATTCTCCGCCTGTTCGTCGATATCGGCGAGATAAGCGGTCAGCTTGCCTTTAGTAAGCAGATTTGTGTAGAGAATTTTACGATTGTGTTCCAAATAACGAAGCCTACGTTTACCGAATACGCCGATTTCGACCTTCGGCTGTTTGGGTAATTTCAAATCGGGAAGAAGATAATCACCCTGCTGTGTATAAGATATTTTTGTCGTCGTCATAGTCTTTACCTCCGAAAATAGTGAAATTTTTTATTGATCAGAAGCACGATTCAGCGCTTTTTAGGCTATTTTCGGTAATTTGACAGCATTTCAAATGCCGATATTCTTTGATTTTTCGATAAACACTGCGTTTTTGCCAAGAGAATTGACAGTATATTTGACAGTAATTTATCTTATTTTAACAGATTTCAACTTTACTCAACTTAACTGTACGAACACTCGGAAACCCAGTATTCAAGCCGTTTTCGAGCATTTTGAGTAAAGTTGGCAAAAGAAAAACAGCAGTCGAAAAACTGCTGTTTTTGGTGCCGGTGACCGGACTCGAACCGGTACGGTATCGCTACCGGCGGATTTTGAGTCCGCTACGTCTGCCAATTCCATCACACCGGCGTGCAACATTTAGTATTATACTATACATTTTTAAAAAAATCAAGGGGTTATTTGAAATAATTTCAAAATGTGCGGCTGCATCGAGACCTGTTGGGATACCATCTTGTTTTCCGCGCAAAAATGTGTTATACTGGTAGCAAATCCATAGCTTGAAAGGAGAGCGACATGAAGCAAAAGGCTTATACGCTCGGCGAGGAGATCTTCAGCTCGGTCACGCACGGCGTCGGCACACTGCTGTCTGTCGGCGGCACGGTCGTGCTGATCGTCGCGGCGGCGATGTTCGGCGACGCGCTGACGGTGGTGAGCGTGACGGTTTTCGGCGCGAGCATGATCATTCTCTACTGCATGAGCACCCTCTATCACGCGATCACGCATCCCAAGGCAAAGCGGTTTTTTCGCGTGATGGATCACAACACCATCTTCTTTTTGATCGCCGGCACCTATACGCCGATCACCCTCACCATTTTGCGCGGTGCGCTCGGCTGGACGCTGTTCGGCGTGGTTTGGGGCGCTGCCGTGGTGGGTATCGTGCTCAACTCCGTCGATCTTGAAAAGTTCCGCAAGCCCTCCGTGGTCTGCTACATCGCCATGGGCTGGGTCATTGTGATCGCCATCCGTCCGCTGCTCGAAAAAATGGACGCCCTCTGCCTGTGGCTGCTGGTCGCCGGCGGCGTTTTCTATACGGTCGGCGTCATTTTTTACGCCATCAAAAAGGTGCGGTACTTTCACTCCGTCTGGCATATCTTTGTGCTGACGGGCAGCCTGTGCCATTACCTGAGCATTCTCTTTGCCATTCTTCCCTAATACTGTCATCCCGACACAAAACGGACAGGAGCCGCTTGACGCCTGTCCGTTTTATTTTTTTGCCGGCGCCCTCACAATAATATGATTATCTAATAAAACCCATTAAGGCAACACCGCACAACTTGCGGCGTATGCCTTGCTTGAATATCACTCTGTCAGCTTGCCCAAAAAGTCGCGGCAAGGCGCCAAGCCTTACCGCGTTTTTTCCGACCTGACGAAAAACTCACTTTGCAATCCGCACACCTAAATCAGCGGAATTGCCTTAACATCTGTTATATAGCGCTTAATCAGAAAATAGTTTTAGAGGCGCCCTTTACTTATGGAGTAGGCTTCTGTCCGTTTGGATAGGTGCGCTTTACATATTTGCTCACCCATGCCTCGTCTGTATAAGCGCTGTACTCGCTCATTTGGCAATCGTTGTACAGATCGTCCGCGATCTCAAGGATAATATCATAAAGCTCCAAATTCGTTTTGTACTTATCCGGAATACCGCTCAATCCTACATGCGCGCCGACGATGTTGCCGGCTATCGCGCCCGTGGAGTCACTGTCGCCCTTGTGATTGACGGACGCGATCAGCGCCTTGTCTATATCCTCGGGATATTTCAAAGCGCAATAAACGGCTATCGCCAGTGCTTCGTCCGCTACCCAGCCCTCTCCGAGCTGATGGATCGCCTCCAAATCGGAGATATCCTCGCCGGCTAACGCCACCGCCTTGTCCATCAGTTGGAGATAATACGGAAGCTCCTTCTCCTCTTTGAACAGCTCCGCTGTTGCCGATAAGGCGGAGCGGACCGCTGCATCCACACTGACGTCACCATGCGCCAGCTGCCTTATGATATGCGTCAGCGTCGCCGCAGGGATATAGCCGAGCGCATGTCCGTGGGTGATGGCAGCCGCCTCTGCTCCGATGAGGTCAAACCTTGCGCCGGCTTCTCCGGTATCTTCAAAATACAAGCCGACGGGCGCCACCCGCATCACGCCGCCGCAGCCCTTACTGTTGTTGACAGGCTCCTTGATACTGCCGTTTGCGCCTGCCCTGATAGCGGACAAACAGGTGATTCCGGGAGCCCTTCTGTGAAACAGCTGCGGTATATCGACAAGCCAAGAACAGGCAAAGGGGGTTTCCTTATCAAGGGGGTATCTCTCCTTTTGCGTCCGATACCAATCCTTGTAGCTCATGGCGATATAGGACGGATAGGGCGCCATGATGCCGCGCAGCTTCCCTCTTGTGGTTCCGACGAGCAGCCCGTTTGCGGTAAAGAGCGTCATCTGCGTATCGTCCGATATGAGCGCCTTGCCGTTTGTCAGCTCATAATCCGTGATGCCTGTTTTGCCGTATTGTTTAAATATGCTTTTCTCTGACATGAATTCAACGGCATAGCCCAAGGCGTCGCCTGCCGCACCGCCGATCAAACAACCTCTGTATTTGTCTAAATCCTTCATATTTTTCCTCACTTATGTTCTCGGTTTATTGACTTCAAATCCTTTTTCATATAGATCACATCCTCCATCGGATTGTGATAATATGGCTCGCACTCACAAAAGCCGTGCTTGTGATAAAGAGATATGGCGGCTTTTGCCGTTTCTTTCTATCGTATTTCTTTTTGCTCCCGATCCTTCGAGCGTTCTACTCCTATATTAACAGAAAACAGTCCTTTTGTCCATAAACCGCCGCAAAAAAAGGCGATGGTCATAGAAGCAAATCGGAATAGATGTGGTGCAGACGGGCGAAAACAGCGAGCTGGTGTTCCGTCCGCTGCTTGATGTGCCGAAGGCGGAAATGTATATCATCTGGCGCAAATACCAGACCTTCACCCCGGTCTCTCAGCTGCTGGTCGAGGCGCTCCGAAAACGATTCGGATAATAAAAGTTGTTTTTCATTTATTTGGGAAGTCCACGAAAGAACTTTACCGCCAATATCGCTGACGGAACGACCGCCAAAACGATCGACAGCGGCTGCGCTTCTTGGATTCCGCTGAAGCCGCGCAGATTGGACAGGACAAGCAGCAACGGGATAAAAAACAAGCCGTTGCGCATAACCGAAAGCAGTGAAGCGCCGAGCTTTTTGCCCGCGCTTTGCAGCGCCATTTCCGTCACCATGCAGAACGGCAAAAACAGCTGCGCGATCGACTGTAGTATCAGCGCGCGTGTTCCGAACGCAACGACCGTGCTGTCGTCGCGGAATATGCGGATGATCTCACCCGAAAACAAAAGCAGGAACGCCGACATCACAACGATGATGATCTGCGATAAAAGAACCGTAAAGCGGAAGGCGGATTTGACTCTGCCGTACTTTTCCGCGCCGTAGTTGAAGCCGCAGACGGGCTGAAACCCCTGCCCGATGCCGAGTGCAAAGGAGAAGGTAAAGAAAATAACACGCGACACAATGCTCATCGCGGCGACGGCTGCGTCGCCGTAAACCGCCGAACAGTTATTCAGCACGACCGTGCTCAGCGAGTTGAGCCCCTGCCGCAGCAGACTGGGCAGTCCGGTCGCAAAGATGTCCGGCAGGGTTTTGGGCGCGATCAGCTTGACGGAGAGCTTGCACTGCGTTCTGTTGAACAGGAACATCGAGAGCAGCACAAAGAAACCGATGATCTGTGAAATACAGGTGGACAGACCCGCGCCGGCGATCCCCATTTTGAAACCGAACATCAACACCGGATCGCCAGCGATGTTCAGCACCGCGCCGACGCCCAGACCGATCATGCCGAGCATCGCCTTGCCCTCATAGCGCAGAATATTATTCATGGCAAAGCTCGCGGTGATAAACGGCGCGGCGATCAGGATAAACCGGATATACGTCTCGGCAAAGGGCGCGATGGTTTCGGTGCTGCCGAGAAGCATCACCAAGGGTCTCAGCACAAGCATACAACAGCCTGCCACAAGCGCGCCGAATATCAGCGCAGCAAAGAAGGCTGTTGATGCGACCTTGGAAGCCTGTTCCCCGTTTTTGGCGCCGAGCAGACGCGCAATGATGCTCCCTGCACCGTTGCCGAACAAAAAACCGACCGCCTGCAAGACCGCCATAAAGCCGAACACGATACCCACGGCGCCGCTCGCCGAATTGCCGAGCTGACCGACAAAGGCGGTATCCACAAGGTTGTAGATATTGGTGATCAGCATACTGATGATCGTCGGAATCGACAGGGTGATGACAAGCCTCGAAACCGGCGTTTGCGTCATTTTTTCAAATTGTGAAATGCTTTTTGTTTTCATAGCTCTAACCGATCATCTTGATTTCAATTCCCAAAACTCCATCGTTCGTTTTTCGTCATACAGACGGAATTCGATCGTCTTATAACGCTGCGCATCATCTCAAAGGGCTCAGGGCATAGCTTCATTTTGTGTTTCATCGGATCATTCCTGTTCGCATAAACTCTTTCTATCCATCATCATAGCAGAAAAACCGCCGCTTGTCTATGACTCTGCACAAAACAACGGCGTACAAATTTGTACCCGTCCGATCCAATTCCCCTTAGAACGAAGGTTATGACCTCATTTTTCAACAGAGAACGGCTGCACGTTCACCGATCGAAAGGGAATCTCTCATAACCTAATGTCGCGTTTGTGCAGCGCAGGAGATCATGAGAGATTCTCTTTTGTTTGAATAGTCCGTAGCTCCTCCCCTATGCCGGCTTTGAAGGCACCGGGAGAGCGCCTTCATTTTTTTGTATTTACAGTTGAGATTTGCGGACGTTTATGGTATAATGAGCTTTGAACTGCAAAAAAGGAGCGAAAAATATGAAATTAGGTATCGTGGGGCTTCCGAATGTCGGAAAAAGCACCCTGTTCAACGCTATTACCAACGCCGGTGCACAGAGCGCCAACTATCCGTTTTGCACCATTGAGCCGAATGTCGGCGTGGTCGCGGTGCCGGACAAGCGCCTCGACGTGCTCGCCGAGATGTATGACCCCGACAAATACACGCCTGCCACCATCGAATTTGTGGATATTGCAGGCTTGGTAAAGGGCGCGTCCAAGGGCGAGGGCTTGGGCAACAAGTTTCTCTCGAATATCCGCGAATGCGACGCGATCGTGCATGTGGTGCGCTGCTTTGAGAACGACGACATCATTCACGTAGAGGGCAGCATTGACCCGGCGCGTGACATCGAAACCATCAATTTGGAGCTGATCCTCTCTGATATTGAAATGCTCGAGCGCCGCATCGACAAAACCAAAAAGATGGTCAAGGGCGACAAAAAGTATCAGCGCGACGTTGATTTTTATACGCGCGTCCTCAAGACCTTAGAAGAAGGCAAGCCTGCCAGAAGCGTGGACTGTGACGAAGAGGAACAGGCGCTGCTCGGCGAGGTGGCACTGCTGACCGGCAAGCCCGTTATTTATGCCGCCAACCTCAGCGACGCGGATTTTTCGGACGGCATTGAGAACAACGCCGGCTATCAAAAGGTTGCCGAAATCGCCGCCGAAGAGCATGCAGGTGTGCTGCCCATCTGCGCCCAGATCGAAGAAGAGATCGTCGAGATGGACAAGGAAGAAAAGGAGCTGTTCCTCGCCGACATGGGCTTGGAGGAGAGCGGCCTCGACCGTTTGATCAAGGAATGCTACGCGCTGCTTGGCTTGATCTCCTACCTCACGGCAGGCAAGCAGGAGGTGCGCGCCTGGACGATCAAAAACGGCACCAAGGCGCCCCAGGCAGCCGGAAAGATCCACTCCGACTTTGAACGCGGCTTCATTCGCGCCGAGGTCATCGCCTATGACGACCTGATCGCCTGCGGCAGTATGGCGGCGGCAAAGGAAAAAGGTCTTGTTCGCAGCGAAGGCAAGGAATATGTGATGAAGGACGGCGACGTCGTGCTCTTCCGTTTCAACGTATAGCAGGCAGCGTGACGCTGCACCCAATTCCCGCCTTTTTACACGTTTGCTTATACGGAAGGCTGCATCAACGGCGGTGTCAAAACAGCTGTTTAGGTTTTTTGTCCGACAGCGTGACGCTGCACCCAATTCCCGCCTATATATAACGTTTGCTTGTGCGGAAAAGTGCATCAACGGCGGTGTCTTTATAATTCATAATTCATAATTCGTAATTTGTAACTCATAAGAAATAAGCGCAGCGGCAAAAAATCCGCTGCGCTTTTGTCACACAACGCTCCTTTTGCAATAGTATGTAGTGTAAACGAAAGGAGGTTGAGGTATGAATTTCTTCGGTAACAACAACGGCTGCGGCTGCATCATTTTGATCCTTCTGATTCTCTGCTGCTGTGGCAACAACAACGGCTGTGGCTGTGGCTGCAACAACAACAACGACTGCGGCTGCGGCTGCTAAGCGCCGCGTGCCGCCGCGTGCCGCGGCTGTCAGCGCGGCTTTGGATAGCAGCATAGCGAGATAACGCTTCATCAACGCCGCGTCAGAAGCGACTGTTGAGATCAGCTTGCAAATCAAAATCCGAACGCGTGCATAAGGCTTATCTAACTATCAAACGTCGGTTGCGCGTACTGCCCACCGCGGCAGCGGTCGCCGCGTCAGAAGTGGCTGTTGAGATCAGCTTGCAAATCAAAATCCGAACGCGTGCATGAGGCTTTATCTAACTATCAAACGTCAGTTGCGCGTACTGCCCACCGCGGCAGCGGTCGCCGCGTCAGAAGCGGCTGCTTGCAACTCAAAATCCGAACGTGTGCATGAGGCTTATCTAAATACAAGACGTCAATTGCGCGGATCGAGTCAAGCGCTACGCTAAAAAAAGCCTGTCTTTGCTCCAAACAAAGGCAGGCTTTTCTCTATTTCTAAATCAAAAACTGTCAGATAATTACCTGACGAAACACTTTCCGCTCTTACTTGATCTTGCCCTCAAAGAACTCCGGCACATACTTTTTGATCTCCGGCAAAATACCGATGCCGTCGGGGGTATGCGGCGGAAGCTGCCAGAAGTCATGCGCACAGTAGGTGTTGCCCTCGATGATGGCAGGTCCCTTGGGCGTGGTGGCGACGTCCCAGCCGACATAACGGATCTGCGGTGTGATTTTTGCCGCTTCGAGAACCATCTTGACCGCCTCTCTGACGAACGGGATCTGATAGCCCTGGATCTTGACATGAGTATCGGGATGCTCGGTGTAGATGATGCCCTTGAGCGTGTCGCCCGAATGCGCCGGATATTCGATGATGCCGGTTTCGGGATCGACCGGCGCGAACAGGCAGTTGTTGTCAATGATGCTGCCGCCGAGACCCATCTTCTGCACGATGTAGAGCAGGTGCGGCTCGCCCTGCTTGTCCAGCACGGTGATAAAGCGCATGGAGTTGACCGCGTTGGGATAGAGCTTCTGCACCGCCGGATGCTGCTCGATGTTCTCCTCCAAAATGCAGAAATCCTGCTTTTTCAGATAGGCATACAGCTCGTCAAAGCTCTTGTAGTCGGCGGTTTTGATGCGCTCGCAGCCGTGACCGCACTCCAAATCCTGCATTTTGCAAAACATAACCGGATGTTTTTTGCAAAACTCCCTGACCTCCTCCTTGGAAGCCTCCTGAAACTGGATGAAGTCTCTGCCGATATATTCTTTGTAGAGCTTGTTGAACTCGTCCTTGTTCTCGAGATAATGCGCGTAGTCGTAGTCATTCATGAAGGTGTTGAATTTTTTGCTGATCAGGCGCGTCATAAAGGTCGCGCGCTGTGCTTCGGTGAGGTTGTAAAACGCAAAAATCTGATAATCATAGTAGCCTGCGCCGTACTTTCTGGTGCAATGCAGCATGTCGTTAAAAATCTTGCGCTTGCTCATGCCCGAGCGCTCGTGAACCGTGTTGACAGCCTCCTTCATTTTGTCGAGGCTGGCGTTTTTAATAATCTTAAAAATGTATTTTGACATAAAAACCAACTCCTGTTAATCTTCATAAATTCTCGGGACGCGCTTGGAAATGCCGCAGACGATTTCGTCCACGTTTTTGTCCAGCAAATCCGCCATCCACAGCACGCTCAAATCGTCGTCGAGCAGCGTGACGGTATCGCCGCGCCGCACCTCCGGCAAATCGGTGACGTCCACCATGAACTGATCCATGCAAACCCTGCCGATAATCGGCGCCTTTTTGCCGTTGATCTTCACCATGCCCCGATTGGACAGCGCGCGGCTGTAGCCGTCGGCAAAACCAACCGGAACCGTGGCGATTTTTGTCGGGCGACGGGCAACAAAGGTGCCGCCGTAGCCGACCTCGGTGCCTGCCGGCACCTCCTTGACCATCACAACATAGGTGTACCAGTGCATGACCTGACGGAAATCCGCCTTTGCCCAGTCGTCCTCGTCAATCGGACACAAGCCAAACAGAATATCGCCTGCGCGAACCGCGTCGAGCCGCGTTTCGGGACGGAGCAAAATTGCCGGACTGTTCGCCACATGCTTGCACGGAATCCTGACGCCGGCGTCCTCCAACCGCTCCAGCATGCAGATGTATTTTTCAAACTGCGCCTTGGCGCTCACGCCGTCGGCTTCGTCGGCACGCGCAAAATGCGTAAACGCACCAGTGATGCGCAGGTTTTCCAAAGTATTTATCCGCTGAATCAGCTCAATCGAACGCTCGTCGGCGGAAAAGCCGATGCGGCTCATGCCGGTGTCGATTTTGAGGTGAACCGGACAGACAACGCCGCTCCAACGCGCGAGCATGTTGAGCTTTTGTGCCGTGTCATAGGAAAAAATGGCAGGCGTGAGATTATACTTGATAATATTTTCGAGCTGACCGTCGCAGGTATCGCCGAGCAGCAGCACGGGCTCCGTGCAGCCGGCTTCGCGCAGCGACGCGCCCTCCTCCCAGACGGCAACCGCATAGCGCTCAATGCCGCACTTTTTGAGAGTGGAATAGATTCCCTTTTCACCGTGGCCGTAGCCGTCGCCCTTGAGCACCGCCATAATCTCCACGCCGTCGCCGATAATCTCGCGGATGCGGCGTACGTTGTGCTTCAGCGCGCTCAGGCTGACGACCGCTTCGGTCCTCTGCGCCAATCTTCTCATAAGCTCTCCCCTGTCTTTGTATTCTTTCTAAAGATTTTACCATATTTTGCACGGTTTGACAATATCAAAATAGCACGATAAAACTCCCCTCGGCGCCGCTCTTTTGGTACAAAGAAACTCCCCCGGCGAGCCGAGGGAGCTTGATGTTATGTATGAATCCGTTATGCCTGTGGGATTACCAGTTGCCGTACATCATGTCGCCGTCGCCCCAACCGGTGAGGGTATAGGTGCCGCCCATCTGGGTGGTGAGGTCGTCGGTCTTGTTCCATACGTTGTCCCAGTTTGCATTGTCGCCGTTCATTCTGACGAAGATGATGTTGGAGTCAACGTCGCTGAAGGTGTAGTTGGAGCCGCTCGCGTTGCCCTTGACCCATCTGCCTTCGCCGCTGCCCCAAGTCCATGCGTACCAAACCTCGTCGCCGACATTGCACTGACCGGGATTCAGGGTCACGCCGCCGGTGACAGGTGTAGTGGGCTGGGTAATCGGCTGCGTCGGCTGCGTAATCGGCTGCGTGGGCTGGGTAACAGGCTGGGTGCCGTCTGTGTACTGACCGCAATAGCTGCCGGACTCACTGAAGCCTGCGAGATAACGCTGAATGGCGGTGATGTCTCTGACGTTGACGGACTTGTCCTTGTTGACGTCAGCCGCAGTCAATGCGTCGCCGCTGAGGGTCTGCATGGAAGCGAGGTGCATCTGAATCAGGGTGGCGTCCTTGATGGAAACTCTGCCGTTGAGGTCGGTGTCGCCGATCAGCACCTTGCCGACAGGCGCCGTGGTGGGCTGGGTAGGCGTGCTGCCGCCGTACTCTTCCCAAACGTGGTTGGCCTTGAGAATCATGGACTTGCCGTTAAGTGGAAGTCCGGTCTCCTCGTGAGCAGGATAGCGGTTGGTGGTGGCGTCATTCGTCTCAGTGAAGATGCAGAGCGCGTTCTCCAAGCCGTTGGGAACATCATAGGAGTAGATGTTATTGTTGCCCTTGGTCATAAGCTCGCCCGGCCAGATACCGTTGTCAACAGTACCGCCATCAATGTACATGTAACAGTAAACCTGTGACCAGTTGTAGGAGGAATTGTCAAAGTACACCGTCTGGGTCAAGCTGGGGTCAGCCTTGGTGTAGGTGAAGGTCTGCGAATCGTTTTCGGAACCGTTATAAGCGGTCACGGTGATGGTGGTTTTGGTGCCGTAGGGCTTGCCTGCGCCGATGGTAACAGTCTTGCTGCCGGTGAAGCTCTGCGCAGTGCCGCCGTCGATGGAATAAGTACCGGAGGTGGCGTTGCTGTAGCTCAGGGTGACGTTGAGGCTGTCGGTCTTGTAGCTGGAGGTGCCGGGAACCGCCGAAACGGAGGGACCCTGTGCCTGTCCGCTGTAGATGACCGCGATGCCCGAGTAACCGATCTGACCGGAAATGGTAGATCCGTTAACGGTGAAGTGGTTGCCGGAAACCTCGTCGGTGTAATCGCCGGAGGGAACCAGACCGCCGCCGTTGGGAACCGTTACGGAGAAGTTGGAGCCACTCGCCGCTACGATCACGGCGCCGCCCTTATTGGACTTGTTGCCGCGGGCGACAACATAGCAGTTGTTGCCTTCTGCCATATACTCGCCGAGGCCGACCATTGCGTTGTGGAAGTGGTTGACTGCCGCAATTTCTTTTTCTTTGAAGTGGGTGCTGCCCTTCTGACCGGACTTGATCTGTTCCTTATCGGTGAACGGAGGTCTGGAGAAGTAAAGGGACTGAGATTTTGCCTTTGCGCCGACGACGGCATAAGCACGGTCAACCTTGTTTTGGTCGATGTACTTTGTCCAGCCGCCTTCAGCCGGTGGCGGATTGTTGGAGAAGGTGTCGTGGCTCTCTGCCCAATAGACGATCTTTTCGGGCGCGATGCCTCTGTTGACCCAGTTGCCGCCGTAGGAAATGTTAACGTTGCCGTCGCGGACAGCGCCCATAATGGTGCCGCTGTACACGCTGTCGGTGATGCCGATATAGTCGGCATATTCTTTCATGATACTATCAGCATCGCCGCCGGGGTTGTCAAGAATCTCACCGTAGCGGTAAACGCCGGTCTGTGCGATTTTTTTCCAGAAGCCGTCGCCCTCGGACGGGAGACCGATGTGCTTGGCAGCGTCAAAACGGAAGCCGTCCACACCGATCGCCTTGAGGCTCTCGAGGTAATTGAAGACGACCTGCTGCACATAGCTGTGGTTGGTGTTGAGGTCAGCCATACCGATCTTGCCGTTGGTGACCTGATAGCGGTTGTTCCAGTCGCTTACATCAAACTCATCGTGCCAGTACTGACGGTCTTTGAGGTCGTTCTGGATGTTGGCATGGTCGCCGGTGAGGTGGTTGGCAACGACGTCGCAAATGACCTTGATGCCGTAGTTGTCCGCCTCAGCGCAGAGCGCCTGCAGCTCAGCCTTGGAGCCGAGAGGACCGGAGGTGCAGTTGAACTCGCGCGGCAGATACAGACCGTACCACTGACCCAGCGGGTCGGGCGTCTGCACCGGCGAAGTCTGCACGGCAGTGAAGCCGACTTCGGCGATGTTTTTGAGTTCCGCTTTGATATCGTTGTATTTCCAGTCGAAGCAGTGGAGGATGTTGCCGTCCTCAATCTTGCTTGCCAAGCCGTAGTTAGCCTCTACGGAACCGGAGTCAACCGATGCGGAAACGCTGTTGTCGTTTGTGCTCGCCGCTGCGGTGGCAAAGCTGCCGACTGCCACACATGATACAATCATGCACAGCACAAGCACAATACTTGTCAGTTTCTTTCTCAAATTTCTCACTCCTAAATAGAATTACCGTATCAAGCAATAATTGCCTGTTTACCCTTTTATAATAACAAATTTTTCGATTTTATGCAATCTGCTATATGCACAATAAACTACCATTGTTTTTAGCAACAATGCTAAATGATATAAGCCGCCTCTATTTTAGTAAAATTTATCCCTTGACAACGCGGTCTTGAAGTGCTATAATCTATATGTTGCAACAATGCGGATGTAGTTTAGTGGTAGAACTTCAGCCTTCCAAGCTGATCGTGTGGGTTCGATTCCCATCATCCGCTCCAAAAAAACAAGGCGCCCAACGGGTGCCTTTTCTTTTTGGTCAAGCGGATTGGGAATCGAAGGCGAGCGTTAAGAAAACAGTCCGGCGGACTGTTTTTAGCGAGAGCGCAGATGACACTATGTCGCTGCTCACGCCCCGGAAAGCGGCGCAGGTGGCTTCTCTCAAACTAACACACATCATCCGCTCCAAAAAAGGGCACCCAAGGGAGGCACTTCGTAAGGAAGTTGTCTCCCTTTGGCTTTTGTAAAACAGTCGGATAGTTGGATTTGTAGGATATAATCTAAATTTTCGGAGGTTTTACAAATGAAGAACACAAAATATCACATCTACCTTAATAGCGAAGAAAGGTGTCTGTTGATTAGCAGCCTAAATGATTTGAGAAATAGGCTGATTGCTGAGGGTAAATATACAGACCTTGTTGATGAAGTAATGATTAAGACAGCCAACGCAAAAATTAAGAAAATCAATGTGGTCAGCAAATGCCCGTAAACAGTATTTTTGTGGTTTTTGAAAGTGGTAATGATAATACCTTAACAGCGAATTGATATATGTATAAACTAATCGGGCGAAGGTGGTTTGTGCCATATTCGCCCGATGTTAATTTTTTGTGCTATATTGCGATATATTGTGTTTTATGAAATCTCAAAAACCGTTGTTACAACCATCTCTTCATCCTGAATCTCGGCGAAAATGTCGCCGTTCATTTTGCGCATCAGGGTGCGGCAGATGTACAGTCCCAAGCCGCTGCCGCTGTTACTACCCGTATTGGAGCCGCGCCAAAAGCTGTCGAAGATGTGCGGCAGCTCGTTTTTGCTGAGTGTGCAGCCGCTGTTGCGGATATGGATGAGCTGACAATCATCCTCCCTTGAAAACGCAATGCGTATTCTCTTGCCGTCGCCGTACTTGACGGCGTTTTCGATAATGTTTTGCAGCACTTCAATGCTTCTCTCCAAATCGCCGGAGAGAATATGGTCGGAAAAAGCGTCTACAGCGAAGTCGATTTTCAGCAGGCTGAGCTTATCGGTGTAAAACGCCTTGATTTTGTCGATTAGCGCCGACAGATAAAACTCGCCGTTGTTTACCTCTAAATTCAAAAAATCCTCGCTTGAAGCTTTTACAATGCCGTCTACATAGCCGCGGATATCCTCACATTTTTCCGTAATACCCACGGCAACCTCTTTCTTCTTTTGTTCGTCCTTGTACAAGCCCTTTTCAAGTGCTTTTGCGTACAACTCGATTACACCGAGAGGCGTTTTGATATCGTGCGAGAGCGAGAGCACCATCGTTTTGTTTTGCTTTTGCAGGGCAAGCTCGGCGGATCTTTGACTTTCCAGCTTCTCACGCAGCAGATCAAGTCCCCATAGGAATTTGCCGAAATATTTACTTTTGCTGTCCTTTAGCGGCGCTGTCAGATTTCCCTTTGCAAGCTCCGTAGGATAAGCGCTGATTTTCTCAAACGGACGGATGATTCTGATGAACAGAAACAAAAGCAGCAGCAGGACAAATGCCGCAGTCACGCCAAAGCAGATGTTAAAGGACGTTATCGCCGAGGTATTGTCGGCTTGGTAGGAATAATCAAAGCGGTAGAGCTTTCCGCCGATCTCCTTGACAAGATAGTCGCTGTCGCCGCCTTGAAAGCCATTTTCCTGAATCTCCACGTTTTTGATATAACTGTAATCGTTGAGAGAGTATGGCTCTCTGTTTTCGATTCTTGCGGCGATCCTTTCCGCTTCAACACGATAAGGGCGACCAGCGTCGCCCTTATTCTCGTTATGTAAAATGATATTTGCGCCCGTAAAAATCACTGCAAGGACAGCGATGACCGCAACTGCCAACTTGATAAAGCTTTTCATCATTTACCTCTCGTAGCGGTAGCCCACGCCCCAGACCGTCACAATATGCTTCGGCTTTTTGGGATCGGCTTCGATTTTCTGACGCAGCCACTTGATGTGTACCGTCAGCGTTTGCGGCTCGGAAAAGCTGTCAAAGCCCCAGATCTGATTGAACAGATAGTCCTTGCTAAGCGTTTTGCCGCTGTTTTCCGCTAAAAGCAACAGCAAATCAAATTCCTTTTGTGTCAGGTCAAGAGGTGTGTTTTCTTTGAACGCGATCCGCTTGTTCTTGTCGATTTTCAAAAAGCCGTCGGAGATCACATCGCTCTGATAGCGCCGCGTGAAGATTCCTTTGATTTTGGCAAGCAGAATGTCGATATCGTAAGGCTTTTCGATGTAATCGTCTGCGCCGAGGATCAAGCCGTTGAGCTTGTCGTCCTTCTCGGTTTTGGCGCTGACAATGATGATCGGCGTGTTGGCGGTCTCACGTATCTTTCGGCACACACCGAAACCGTCAAGCCCCGGCAGCATAATATCGAGAATGACAAGCCTTGCGCCGCCTTTATCAAAGGCAGCCAAGGCGCTTTCTCCGTCTGCGCAGTGCTTTGCGGAATAGCCCTCCGCTTCCAAAAAATCGCACAGCAGCGTTGCCATTTCAAGATTATCCTCAACTACAAGAATGTCAGTCATTATTGTTCCCTCTTCTCGTGTGATAACGTCAACCGACAAACAAATCTATCTCGCGTAAACGCGTTGCTATCTGTATAGCCGACTGATAGTCCGCGAATTGGCTGTCGGGACACCCGACCTACCATCCCTGCTCCATAAGCCAGTTGTTCAGGGCTCGTTCTCTTGTTCTTTCGTCTTTTCCGATTAAATTATACTCTCCCTGAATGTTTCCGTCAACTATATAAAGCACTCTTGAGCATTTTGCGGCTACCTTTGCGTCGTGGGTGACCAGCATAACGGTTGTGCCGTCCGCGTTTATCTTGCACAGCTCTTCCATTACCTCGTTGGAGCTTTGGCGGTTGAGCGCGCCTGTCGGCTCATCGGCAAAAATCATCTTTGGCTCATTGATCATACTGCGGCAGATACACGCCCTTTGCAGCTGACCGCCCGATACCTCGTTGATGTCGTTGTCGGCGATTTCAATGATGCCGAGACTGCGCATCAACTCCTTGCCGCGTTCAAGCTTTTCCTTTGCGGAAAGCGTATTTGCCTTTGACTGTCGTGCAGGGAGAATGATATTGTCGAGCACGCTCAGATTTTTGAGCATATACATCTGCTGGAAGATAAAACCCATTTCGTCGAGCCGCAGCGCCGCAAGCTCGTTTGGCTTCAGCGCAGAAATATCCTTGCCTCCGAACAGAACCGTTCCTGCCGTCATGCTGTCCATTCCCGAAACGGTGTAGAGCAGCGTGGATTTGCCGGAGCCGGACGGTCCCATTACCGCTACCATATCGCCCTCGTCAACCGAAAAGTTGACATTGCGCAGCACGTTGTTTTGTCTTTTGTTGGTGATATATGTTTTATAAAGGTCCTTCACTTCAATTATTTTAGCCATGATAATGCTCCTATTCTACAGAATTGATTTCGTTTGAATTGACCTTGCGAATCGAAAGCGCGGTCAAAAATACGCTGAACACTGTCGCGGCAAGGATAACCGCCGGATAGATAACGAAGGTTTTTAATACATCCATATCAAAGATAATATTCTTAGCGCCCATCATTTGGAAAATGCCGCCTGTCGTCAGCTTGCCTATAGGATCGGCGAGTGCGACCGAGAACAAAACGGCGGCAATCATTACAATTGCGATCCTCAATATCTGCCAAAGAATGATCGAGCTGTTTCTAAAGCCGATCGCTTTGAGCATAGCGATCTCGCCGCGCTCCTTGGTGAGGAAGGATTTTTCCATCAGCACCGCGACTAAAATATCGATCAGAATGATGACAGGCAGCAGCAGCCCTGTTACTCCGTCCATCATACCGCCGACTCCGCCGACGCAGTAATCAACATAATCGCCCGCGTTCATCACCTTGTCGTCGGGGTACATCTCCTTTATCGCTTCTATTCTTTTCTCGATTTCTCCGGTGCTCGGATCGTCATTAAAACGAATCTGTAAATCGTTTAAACCGACAAGGTTTTGAAAGCTGTAGGTCTGACCCGGATACATACGTATGTTATTGCCCACGGACATCATCGTTTGGTAAACAGCCGTGATCATACATTCTGTTTCGCCATCAGGCGTTTTGACTGTGACGGTATCGCCGATTTGTGCGCCCAATTTATCGGCGACAATGTAGGACATAGCTATCTCGTTTTTGTTCTGCGGCGCGGTTCCTTCCAGATACATATACTCGTCGGGGGTCATATTGATTCCCTCCACGCCGTTGGTTTTTAACTCTGTATCGCCTTTGGTGACGATAACGGTTGTAATAACTTCCACAAAGCAATCCGCTTCCCAGCCCTTTTCCGAAAGGTCGGATTCTATCTCAGATATTTTTTGGTTCAACTTTTCTCTGCCGTCCGCAACCATGTATTTTTCGATCGAGCCCGATTCCACAAGTGCCGCGTTACAATGAGCCATATTTATCCAGTTGAGCATCTTGCTGCTTGTCATCGTTGAAGAAATATTCAGACCGACCATCAGCATAGAGATTCCGACGAAGAAAGTGAACAGCATTATCAAGAACCGCTTGGGACTGCTGAGGATATCGTTGACCGCCATAAAGAACACAGGGCGCACAGGCTTTTTGCCCAATTTGATAACGCCCTTTTTCTTGTACCGCTCGCCTGTTGTGCCGCTGCGAACAGCGTCAACAGGCGTGAATTTTTTCACTTTGCGCGTGCTGAGATAACAAAACAGCACGATAATACACACGACCACCGCCGCGCAAATAATTCCCAGCAAAAGGCTGTTGCCGTTCTCCATCACGATGCTCTGCGATACCATTTTAAGCAGCATACTGCCGAACGGGAATGACAGTGTCAAACCGATGGTTGCACCTAAAACGGAAATCGCCAGATATTTCACCAGATACAAGGAGCGAATTTTTCTGTCGGGAATACCGATCGCCTTCATGATGCCGATTTGACGGTATTCCTCGCTGAGTGTAAAGCTGATGGTAAAGCGCAGGATCACGACCGCAATCAAAATCAGCGCAATGCTGACCACGAGTAGGATACCGGCGATGACCATTTCCAATATATAAGTAAACTGCAGCGTGGATCGGTCTAAACTGAACGCTATCGCGTCGCAATCGTTCAATGCTTTTTCAAGCGCGGGAATGTCGTTGGTATCAATGAAGCTGAGATAAAACAGATACGGCTCGAGAGGTTCGGCTTTTTCAAACGCCTTGTACTCGTTTTCGGAAATCAAAAACCTTGCATTTCCCATCATTCTTGATCCGAGCACCGCGTCCTTGAGCGTGTCCTTGACCGTAAAAGTGCGGGTGACATCCGCTACGGTAAGCTCGACCTTGTCGCCGACCTTGGCATTGCTGTTGTCAAGAAGAGACTGACGGACATACACCTCGCCGTCGGCAACCTCGGTGATCTCATTATCGCTGCCGTCAAAGTACCTTTGTATTTGATGAGACAGACAGCACACCAGACTGGTGTTAGCGTTCTGGCTGTCCTTTTCCTTTGCGCGTCCGACGAACTTGTGATTCGAGAGGAAAATACATTCCTCCTGCTTAAAGTCCGTCACGCCCTCGGCGTTCTTGACCGCGTCGGCAGCCTTTACGGTTCCTCCGCTTCGCTCAAAAACAGTATAGTCGCCGACTCCCGCCTTGTCAAAAAAGCTGTCGAGCGAGCCTGTCACCGCTGTCAGATTCATCACGCTTGAAGAAATGAACATTACCGACATTATCACAAATAACAATATGATAAGGTTCATTGTTTTTTTACGTTTCAGGTCGCGTTTTAAGATGTCAAAAAACATATGCCTTCTCCTTTTCTGCCTTTTATTGTATCACAAAATCCGGTTTTGTGAACCTCGCAGTTTGAGTATAGCGGAGAAATTATTAAATAATCCTTAAATGAAAAATGAATTTGAAATTATTTCAAAAATATTTAAGCAAGTTATTAACAACAGGTCGCTGTGTTCCTTAATAGCGTATTTGTACTGTCGGGAGTACACATACACTGCTTGTTTAGATGTGACATCATAATCTCACGTCTGAATTACAAACAAAAATTCTATATGTAATCTTATTTGTCATAATCTTTGTCCTCCATAATAGTCGAAAAAGTTACCTTCAAAAAGTCAATGTTTATGCGGCTTTGCAATAGCGGCTTCAGAAGGGTTAAGGTAATATCATTACCACCCTCAAAAACTGCAAATATGCCTATTACGGGCATTTGCTGACCACATTGTTTTTCTTAATTTTTGCGTTGGCTGCCTTAATCATTACTTCATCAACAAGGTCTGTATATTTACCCTCAGCAATCAACTTGTTTCTCAAATCATTTAGGCTGCCAATCAACAGACGCCTTTCCTCTCTATTAAGGTAGATGTGATATTATATGTCCTTCATTTGTAAAACCTCCGTAAGTTTAGATTTTATCCTACAAATCCATCCATCCGACTGTTTTACATAAGACCTTCTTTATCGCTAACACCCCGCGGACTGTTTTTATCGAGAGCGGCAGCGTGACGCTGCACCCGGTTTTAATGTGGATTAAACACGTATGTGATCGTTTTTCAGCCTTCTTATCTCCTGTTCCTGACAAAAAGCTATTTGGGACTTCTTGCTTCATTTCACCACACAAATCAGGGACGGTACCCATCACCGTCCCCTTTCTTATATAATATGATACCCTCTCTCCCCCAACGCAGCGAGGGCTTTTTCCAGATCCTCTTTTTTGACTAAAATATAGTCGGTGTTGTAGGTCGAGACCGCGAACAGTCCGATTTGGTTTTCGGCAAGAATGCCGGAGAGCTTGGAGAGGATCCCGACAAGTGAAAAGTCGAGCGTTCCCTCTATGCGAAAGCCGCGCCAACCGTCCTCGCGTGCGGTGGTGCAGGCAGGGGCGTCTGCGGTTCGGCAAACGAGAGAGAGTTCCTCATCGGTTTTGGCGATGAAATAAAACTCTCTTGTCAGGTCGAGCGCCGCGGTGTCCGCTGTCTTGCAGACCGTCAGATCATAGGGCAATACCTTTAGATACATGTCTCCTCCGTTTTTTATTCTTCGCTTCTATGGTGCAGCTGCGTTTGCGCCGGTCTCCGCATCCACTTGCATCGGCGCTCTTCTATTTGAGTTCGATCACGGGATGCTTGTTCGCGTCCAAACGGGAGAGCAGATCCTGCATATCACCTGCGGAAATGTCTACATCGCCCAGCGTCGCCGAAAGCGAGCCGTACTGTCCCCTGACGCCGATGGCGGAGCCGTTGCCTCTCACCACACCGGCGGATGACAGACCGCTGCCGTTGTGCTCGATATAGATCGTGGCGTAGGTGGTACCGTTGGTGAGACCGTTGCCGATGTTGTCGTAATGCGTGCCGGACGGAATGAAGCTGCGCTCCAAAATACAGTTGTAGTAGGACGAAGACGTGTCGTCCACCACGCAGGTGTCGCCCGTGACCCTATAATAATTCAGGTTTGTAGAAACCGCTTGGCTGCACAGCACCACGCCCAGCCTGTGAACGCCCTTTGGCGAAGTGGCGCTGCCTTCGGTGGTGGTGCCGATGCCGTTTCTGCCGACCGTGGCATTGTAGGAGACCACCTGTGACCAGTCGCCCTCCTTCCGCTCATACAGCACCGCCTTGCCGGAAGAGCCGGACGCCGTGACCGTGAGCTTTTGGGAATAGTCATAGGGGCTCGTCTCGGAGCCTTTTGAGATATAAAGGATCACCGTGTCGCCCTTTTTGAGCTGCGTGGAGCCGTCGGGGTTTTGGGAGACGATGTTTCCCTTTTTGATGTCCCTGCTGAAGGTGTATTTCTCCTCTACTTTCAGACCGAGCTCCGTGAGCTGTTTCTTGACATCAGCGAGCGGCTGGTTGCGGCAGATGGGCATATAGACGAGGTCGGCGTAGGGATCGCTCGTCACCTGTGTGACGGGAACGGTGCTGCTTTGGGTATCGCTGACATCGGAGACGGCACTGCTCTCGCTTGGCGCGGGCTTTGGCTTGTCGGAATTACACAATAAGATGACCAGCACCACCGCTGCGATCACCACTGCGGCAGCGACGATCGCGGTGATGATCACCGGCATTTGAGAATTGTTCGGCTTGGGCTTGGGCTGCACCGGCTGAATAGGCTGTACGATCTTTTGCACCGGCGGCTCGGGCGGCGTATAAAACTCCGCGTTCTGCGTGGCGTTTCTGTCCGCCGGACGCACGGTGCCTCTGAGGTCGGCGCCGCAATTGTTGCAATAGATCCAGTTGCCGACGGCAACGCCGCATTTCGGACATTTTTTGCTGCCCGACGGAGGCACATCCACCTGCGGCGGGGTCGTTTCTGTTAATTTGGCGCCGCATCTGCTGCAAAACGAATGGTCTGCCTGTTCCGTGCCGCATCGGGGACAACGCTTCATATGACTCAACTCCTTAGTATGTGAGAACAGTCGAACTGACGGGAAAATCAAAATAGGTGTTTGGGTACGGCTCGTCCGAGAGCGTAAAATCCCACCATTCGGTGGCGCAGGAGTCAAAGCCGTTTGCGAGCATAACGTCGTGCAGCAGCATGCGGTTTTGGTACTGTGCTTCCGTGACGCCGCCAAAGCTTGGGTGCGAGCTCTCGTCAAAGTAATCAAAGCTGCCGCCCATGTCCAGCTCCTCGCCTGTCTGCGCGTTCACCAAGGTCATATCCACCTTGCTGCCGCGGCTGTGTCCGGAATAGGCAGCAATATAGCCCAGGTCGAACAGCGCCGACTTGTCCACCGAGGGATAAAACTCCTGCTTCATCTTGGCGTCTTCCGCATCCTCCGCCCACGACGCAAAATGCGCGACCGCGCGCTGCGGACGGTAGGCGTCAAAAATCTTGATCAAACAGCCCGCTTTTCGAAAATCGTCCGCCGCATTTTTGAGCGCAAGGGCGGTCTCCTCACTGAGCAGCGCCAGCGGCTCCTCATAGCCGTTGATGCGCGTGCCGACAAAGTTGTGACCGGAATAGTAGCGGATGTCCGTCACCGCGTCGGGGATCACGTCCGTGACCGAGACGAAGCCGGTGGCGTCGTACACATCATCGGGATCGGAGTGCGCGTTCCGAACAACATATGCCGTCGGTGCTTGTGTGACAGGAGCGGCTGCGGTGCCCTCGGTCGGCGCCTGCGCGGCGGTGGTTTCGATCTGTGTGGCTGTTTCGTGTTGTAGAACCGTTTCTTGCTGTATGACCGTTTCACTGTTCGGCTGACAGCCGCAGAGAACCGTCAGCGCCGCAAAAACGGTCAGCGCGGCGCTTATTTTGGCTTTTTTCATCATGTACTCCACTCAATACGGCGCGACATAGGTCAGACAGGTGTCCTCGCATTTGCCCGGTTCCGTGCCGAGGATCGTCAGCTTGACATATTCCGTATCGACCGGCTTGTCGAACCTGATGTTCTGGATGGTTTTTCGCATGGAACTGCCGTAGACCTGCAAATTCACAACGGTGGAGCTGCCATCCGAAAAATCAAGCTGTATTTTTGAGATCTTGCTGTTGTAGTCGTACTGGTCTGCGCTTCCTGCGTAGCCGTTGACAAGATACAACCCCGAAACGCGCTGTCGGGACGGCAGATCAAACAGGATCCACTCTCCCTCGCCGTAGCCCGGGGCGTTCTCGACCCAGCAGGTGTCGTCATTGCGGAGCACGTTGGAGGGGGCGTAGCTGTGACCGGACTGGTCAGGCAAAACCGAGCCGGCGCTTGCCGAAGCAAACATCGTGGCGCTCTCCGCCGGCGGCTGCTGTTCGGTCAGGGATCCCTGTGACGGCGCGAGGGTCGGCATTGTGTTTGGCGTCGTGCCGGTTTCGGCAGAAGGTTTTTGCAGCACCAGCACAAAGAGCACGGCGGCGGCGATCAACAGCACGCCTGCCACTGCCGACATGATGATGACCGGCAGATTGGCGCTTGATTTTTTTGGGACAGGTGCGGCATAGGTACGCAAATCGGCGCCGCAGTACCGGCAAAAGCCCTGACCGCTGACTTCTCTTCCGCATCTTGGGCAATTCCACATAGCACGTTCCTCCTAAGATAAACCGTTTCTTCTTATATTTTACCTAAAACAGCGCTGAATTGCAATACTTTTTCTACATAAAAACAACAAAACCGCATGACAGACTGCCGCGCGGTTTTTAATATCTATTCTGTTTTTTCCGGCTCCGCTTTGACAAAGGCGACGGTGTAGCCGTCATAGAGAAGCTCTATACGCGTGATCTCGCCCTCGCTGCGCGTGAGCGCAAATGCGGTATCGGTGCCCTCGTCAAAGGTCACGTTCGCCTTGTCGCCGTCGATCTCATATTTGCCGGAGTGGGTGCCGTCGGACGGGTCGCCCGGACGGAGCCACAGCTCAAAGCCGTTCTCGCTGTCAAAGGTCAGCTTGCCCTGATATTGCGAATAGCGGACATTGTAGACCTCGCGCACATCCACCTCGTCGCCGCTGGCGTTGAGGGCGCTCACGGACTTCCATTCGGTGTTACGCAGAACATGCTTGGCGTTCTCGGTGTGGGCGTTGATCACCAGCAGCACCACCGCTGCCGCGCATACCAGCGCCACGGCGGTCCCGATGATGATCTTGAGAAAACGCGGTTTCTTTTTTGTCTGCTGTACAGCAGTTTTTTTGGTATTCTTTGCCATTTTACTTCTCCGCATATGTCACCTTGTAGCCCTTATCCCCTACCATTTTGTAGATGACGCAAAAGCGCTGCGGCGTTATGCCGTCGGCTTTCCACTCCGTCACGTTGATCGTCAGCTCTTGGTCGGGATAGGCGATTGCCGTTATGATGCCGTTTTCGATTTGATACGCGCCTGCCCTGCCGGACAGGGTGTCGCTGAAGGTGCCGTCGTCCGAAAAGGTGAACGCGGCGCCGGAGTAGCCCGTGCCGAACAGCTCGCGCAGATGCACATTGGCGCCTGTCTGCACGTCCTCGGCGCGTGTATCGGGCTTGTAGGAGCCGTTGAAGGCGGCGGCTTTGTCCTCCGCTTCGGGCAGACCGATGGGAACAAATGCCGTGCTCTCATGCAGGTCTGCCTCCACCGGCACGGACGCCGGAAGAGCGGTCGTACCGGCTGTCGCCTGTTGCGCCGGTGCGGCGGTGTTTTGCGTCGCAAACCGCACCGTGAGCACGATGATGGTTGCAATTGCCGCCACCGCTGTCGCCAAGAGCAGCACCTTGTAGATCTTTTTGTTCATATCAGGATTCTCCGCCCTCGGCTGCCTCCGCCTTGAGCTTTTTGATAACGCTCTTTTTGACCATTTTTCCGTTAAAATAGACGTATTCGTCGTCGGGGATCGACTCGTCCAGCTCAAAGCCGCGCACCATCGCCAGAAATTCCGCGCGTGTCTGCGTCTTGTCGGGCTTGGTCTGCGCCCGGATCTTTTCGTTGACAGCCTGTGTCTGCGTGGACTTGTCGGTGATCATGGCGTACATGCGTTCATAGATCGCCGCATGAATGATGAACGCCGCAATGGCAGGCACGAACAGGGCGAGCAACAGGACGGTAACGATCACCACGGCGATACGGCTGCCGTAGCAGGCGATCAGCAGCGTCATGGAAATGACCGTGAGGAAGAACAAGCCCAGCAGCGCGGTGAAATTCTTTTTCAGCTCGCCGTAGCTCATCAAAAAGCTGTTCTTGTAGATGTAGCGCATGGGAATGTCAAAGGTGACGGTCATGGCCGGCAGATAAAAGAACATGAACAGCAAAAACAGCATGATGAGAATGGTGATAATCAGCGGCCCCATAAAGATTGCGTTTGCCGAAATGAGCTTTAGATAGATGTTGAACGAAACATAGCTGAACACCACCGCCACATAGAGCACCGCGCCGTGAACCAAAAAGCGGAGAAAATTCTCCCTGACGCCGGAGATGAAGCTGCGGAACACCGGCGTTTTTTCCTCACCCGAGGCGATTTTTATCGTCACCTTCACCACGCCGGCATAGAACGGAAAAATCGGAATCAGCGCCAGCAGCAGTACCAGACGCGCCTGCTCCTCCGTGACGGGCAACAGCTGAGAGATCCAATAAAACAGCACCGTGAACGCCGCTATGGGAACGGCGAACAGCAGGTTGGTGAGCATGAGACGGTGGAAATTGCGGAATAATTTGGAAAAGACCGCCGAGATAGGCAGTGTTTCCGAATGGGACTGCGAAGCCATTTGTACCTCCTCGCCGCATGGCTGCGGCTAAAACTGAAACGTACCCGCAAAGAGCGTCCACAGCAGCGCGTCCAAAACCGACGCAGCAAAGGTGACGCATAGTGCGGAAAGAAAGTGCGCTGTCAGGTGCAGCAGCAGCTCCTTGGGAGACGCCGCAGCGTGTTGTCTGCCGAGCAGCGTCAGCAGGGCGCGGCGCGAATAGGTGCACGCATGGCGCACAAAGCCGGTCAGCGCAGCACAGAACAAGAACGTTCCGGGCAGCAGCACCAGCAGATAGAATCCGGCGCCGCTGACGCCGTGCGACAAACACAGATAGCCTGCCGTCACACCGGTGCCAAAGCCCTTGAAGCAGACGAGCGCCGCCATAAAGGGAATGCCCCAAGGCGCAAGCCCCAGCAAAAAGGCGCCGAGCAAAAAGATAAAATCCGAGGCAAAGCAGGCGCAAAAGGTGCCGACAGCACCCTGCGCGAGCCTTGCGTCGAGGTTGGTGGTGAATAAAAAGTCGAGCGAATGCAGCGTTTTGGCGTCGGCGTGCCGTGCATAGACGGAGCCGAGCACCAGACCTCCCAATAGCAGCGCCGCAAACACAAGCAGCAGCCCGTGCCGCCGCACCGTTGCACGAAGATCCGGCAGCCGCAATCTGCCGCGCGTCATGCCGAGCGATAATACGATCCCTTTCATCAAACATTCCTCCTACGTTTGTCCGTAGTTAAGGGTATGCCCGACAAAGAAGAATTATGAATCATGCATTATGCATTACCGGAAAGCTCCTCTGCGCGTTTTGTGCAGGCTTCCATCGCGGCGGTGACGCCCTCCGCAAAGCCGTGTGCGCGCAGCTGTTCCAGCGCGGCGATGGTGGTGCCGCCCTTGGAGCTGACCTTTTCAATAAGGACGTCGGCGGAGTCGCCGCTGTCGTGCAGCATGGCGGCGGAGCCTTCGAGCGTGGCGCAGATCAGGTTCATCGCCTGTTCGCGTCCGATGCCGCAGCTCTCGGCGTAATCCGCCATCGCCTTGGCAAACAGATAGATATAGGCAGGGCTGGAGCCGTTGACGGCGATGATCTCGTTCATATGCGCCTCGTCGATGTACTCGCAGACGCCGCTGCCGGCGAACATGCGGTAGACCAGCTCCCTGTCCTCCGCGCCGATATTCTCGGACGGGCAGAGCGCCGTCGCACCCTTTTTGAGCAGGAGCGGCGTATTGGGCATGACGCGCACCATCGGGCAGTCACAGCCGAGCGCCGTTCGGACGCTGCCGATCGAGATACCGGCGGCAATGGACACAACGGTCTTTGTATTTGTGATGACGGGCTTGACCGCAGCCAACACGGCGGCGTAGCTCTGCGGCTTGACAGCGAGCACGATAATATCGCTCTCCTGCACCAAATCAGCCGTTGAAGCACATACCTTGACGCCGTTTTGCGCCATCAGCGCACACTTTTCGGGGTCGGTGTCAAACACGCCGAGACCGGCGGCGCTGCCGTTTTGGGCGATGAGTCCCTTGATGATCGCGGTCGCCATATTGCCCGCGCCTATAAATCCTATTTGTTTCATAATGATCCTTTCTATCCGATTCCAAAGCCGCTGTTGTTGGCGCAGCGGAAGTACATGCCGTATTTATTGCGGTCGCCGTCTACGGTGTAGTCGCCGTAGAAGTACGTCTCCACCTCGTCCACACGCCGCCACAGCAAGCCGTAGTAGCAGCTGTCTGCCGCGTGGTGGTATTGCAGCATGCGCTGCGTAAAGGCGGATCTGTTGGTATTGGCGAGGTCGCCGGAGCTGCCGAGCGGCGTCGCGTAGGTGTGGTAGACATAGCCGGTGGTGCCGTTTGCAAGGCGGATATGGTACCAGGAGCCGTTGTGGAGCGTCGCGTCCACAAAGGTAAAGCTTGTGTTATATGCCATGGCGCTGATGATCGCGTAGCTCGTGCCGGCGCCGGAGCGCAGGTCGATGTCGGAGGCGTTGATATAGCCCGAGCCGCCTGCCCTGACGGTGCCGCCCGAGGAGGAGCCGAACATGGCGCTGCTGAACTGCTCGTCATTGACCAGCGCATAGGGCCCGAGGTTGTAGGCAAAGCACACCAGCGCGTCAAACTGATACTGATTGAATTTTGCGTTGTGCGAGAGCAAATAGTCGTTGGTCACGCTCGTATAGGGTCCCGCGTTGGTGGTCTGGCAGAGGTAGGCAAACGCCTCCGCTTTGGTGAGGTGGTTGTAGAACTGCTCATTCTCCCAAATCACCTTGCCGTGACCGATGGTCGGATCGCCGGTGATGTAGTCGCCGGTCAGATCCGGCAAAAAGCCCTCAAACGACGCTATCATGTCAAGCACCTCGTTGCTGGCGCGGCGCTCGCCTGTCACGGTGACGGCATAGTCGGAGGCGTTACTGACAAACACCTCTCCCTCGCCGTTTTCGGGGGTGGTGGCATAGCCTGTGGAAGCGGTCTTGGCATACGCCTGCACCTTCCACAGACCGGCTGTAGAGAGCGCACGGCTGCCTGTCCAGATGTAGTTGTCGCCGTCGCTGACCTTGGAGGTCGCGTTCACCGTGTAGGAGGCGGTGCCGTTGGTGACGACAAACTGCACGGCGGTGCGCGTTTTGTCGGTGATCGCCTTAAAGCTCACCGTGGCGTTGCGCGGTGCGCTGTTGGGGCTGGTGTAGACGAAGCGGATGCTGTCCGGCTCCGTGACATGGAGCAGACAGGCGGAGGCTCCGTTTGAGGTGGATGCGATGATAGTGACATAGCCGCTCGCCTTGGTGGTGACAACGCCGTCTTCCACCACGGCTATCGCAGTATTGGAGGACGACCAGTCGGCGGAATAGCTGTCGGAGGAGAGCAGCAGCGACTTGCCTGCCGCGATCGTGTCCTCTGTCAGGGAGATCCCGGGTCCGTAACCGCTGCGTACCGTGACGGTACAGCTCGCCGAAGAAGCGAAATTCGCGGCGCGGATCACCGTGGTGCCTGCCGCCTTGGCGGTGACAACGCCGTTTTGGTCAACCGTGGCGACGCCTGTGTTGGAGCTGCTCCAGCTCGCACCGGCTGCGCCGGTCACAGGCAGGGCGTAACGGACGCCGGTGTAGGTGGTCACAGCGGAAACGCCGAAGCGGATCGTACCGCCGGGCGTAGGTGTGGGAGCGGCTGCGGTGACATGCACCAGACAGGTGGAGGCGCCGGAGGAGGTGTAGGCGCTGATGGTGGTGTAGCCCTCTCCGACCGCCGTGACGGTGCCGCCGCTGACGGTGGCTGCCGCTTTGTTGGAGGAGAACCAGCTCACGCCGCTGTCGGCGGTGAGCCTGCCGGTGCTGCCGACGGTCAATTCGAGTGAAGTCGGCGCAATATGTGTAGAGGTACCGCTTTTGATGGTGACGGTGCAGCTGCCGGCGCCGCCGTTTTCGGAGGCGCTGATGGTGGCGGAGCCTGCCTTTTTTGCGGTGACAACGCCGTTTTGGTCAACCGTGGCGACCGATGTGTCGGAGCTGCTCCAGACAGGCTCTTCCGCTCCCGTCTGGGTCAGGGCGTACTGACAGCCCGCATAGGTGCTGAAGCTCGTTGTGCTCAGTTTGACGGTCGGCGGCACTACCAGCGAAAAATATGCGCGGTAGACATAGCCCTTGGTGCCGTTTTCGAGCTGCGCGTGATACCAATCGGTGTTATAGAGGGTCTCGCTGAGCAGATAGAACAGCGCGTCCTTTGTCAGCGTGGCGACAATAGAATAGCCGGTGCCGGCGCCGCTGCGCATATTCAGCTGCGAAACCGTGACCTTGCCGCGGATATTCGGCAAGGGCTGCTCATCCTGCTCCTCTGTCACCTTGACAAGGCAGGTGGACGTGCCGTTTGCGTTGTAGGCGCTGATGGTGGTGTAGCCCACACCCTTTGCCGTGACGGTGCCGCCCGAAACCGTGGCGACATGTGTATTGGAGGAGAACCAGCTCACGCCTGCCGCAGCGGTCAGTGTAGCGGACTGTCCGAGCGCGAGCGTCATGCCGGTGGAGGAAATATTGGTGGAGGTGCCGTCGAGCACCGTGATCTTGGAAGTGGAGACCTGACTGCCCGACCTGGCGGTGAGCGTGCAGCTGCCTGCCCCTCTCGCCATCATCACGCCGCTGTCGCCGATCATGGCGACCGAGGTGTCGGAGGTAGACCAGGTGATATTGTCGGCGCCGGTCGCCCAGAACGCATACTGACAGCCGGTGTAGGTCGTCACATGCTTGGAGCAAAGCCGGATGCCGGAGGTCAGCGCGCTGTCGGTGACATGCACCAAACAGGTGGAAGCGCCGTTCACGGTGTAGGCGCTGATGGTGGTGTAGCCTGCCGAGAGCGCCTTGACGGTGCCGTCGCTGACGGTGGCGACCGCCTTGTTAGAGGAGAACCAGCTCACGCCGGCGGTCTTGGCGGTCAGCTTGCCGGTGGTGTCGGTGAACAGGTTCATATCCTGCGGCGCGATGCCGGTGGAAGTGCCGTTGGAGATGGTAAAGCGGCACTGCGCGGTCGCGCCGTTCTCGGAGACTGTGACCGTAGCGGTACCTGCCTTTTTGGCTGTGACAACGCCGTAGCCATCCACGGTGAGCACCGAGGTATCGGAGCTGCGCCACACAGGAGCCGTACCGCCGGTGAGTCCCAGCGCATACTGACAGCCTGTGAAGGTGGAGGCTTTTTCGGCGCTGAGCCTGAGCGTGGGAACCGGCTGCGGCGACGCGGTGACGTGTACCAGACAGGTAGACGCGCCGTTTGCGTTGTAGGCGGTGATGGTGGCATAGCCGGGATGCAGCGCACGCACAACGCCGCCGGTGACCGTTGCCACGCCGCTGTCGGACGTGACCCAATAGACCTGTCCGTTCGCCGTCAGGTTGCCGGTGCCGCCGACACTCAGCGTGAGCGCAGAGGGAGAAACGCCGGTCGAAACACCCTCGGTGATTTCGACAAGACAGCTGTCGCTGCTGCCGTCCTGCGACGCCTTGACGCTTACGGTGCCTGCCTTTTTGGCGGTCATCACACCGTTTTGGTCGATGGTGGCGATGGTCGTGTCAGAGGTGCTCCACACCGGAGCAGTCGCGCCCGTCTGTGAAAAGGCGTACTGACAGCCCACGTAGGTGCTTGCCATCATGGAGTCGAGGCGGATCGTCCGCGCCTCACCGGCGGCAACATAGTCGCGCATCACATAGCCGCTGCGGTTGTCGGCAAGCTCGCGGATCTTGAGCCAGCTGCCGTTGAACAGCGCGCCCTCCTCAAAGAGTATGCGCGTATCCTTGCGCAACACCGCGACGATCGAGCTGCTTTGGGAGGCAGCCGAACGCAGATTCACGTAGTCCTCTGTCACGTAGCCGCTGCCGCCGCTGACGATCGTCTCCGCCGCGTCGGCAGAAAACAGGGGGATCGCGATCAGCAAAATCGAGCCGATGATGGCGACGCAAAGAATAATGCATAAAACGCGTGCAAAGATTTTTGATTTCACGTTATCACCCTTCCTTCAAATCTTCTTTTGCATCGTTAGCCGTTAGCTGACAGTGGTCTTTTTCCTTTATGATTCATTCAACTTTCCCATTCCGAAAACGCTGCCCTAAGAACAATTTCTTTTTGCTTTTGCAACATTGTAAAAACCCACTGTTTAAGCCATTTTTGCCAATGTTACAAAATAAGAATGTGTCTATAGGACAGCTAAAGGAAATGCTCCTGTATAATACTTCTTTAGTTTCATCATGCGGGAAAGTTGAGTAATTCGTGGTGCGTGATTCGTGTTTTTCTCTCAACTCAAAAACTCACTTTTTCCCAAACATGGCGCCGCGCAGTCTTTGCACATAAAACTGCACAAACACCCCGATCGACCGGTCATAGAGCCAAAAGAAAACATTGCCGATCAACAAAAACACATAGGGCACATAGACGCCGAACAGCGTGAACTCCTCCGCAGGAACGGCGAGCAGCAGGGTCGCAATGAAAAACGAGCCGACCGCCGCCGCGTTGAACAGCGCGTATTTGACGATCCACAGGATGACTTTTTGGGAGATGTGCCGCTCCAAAATATTTTTGAGAATGGGATAATAGCCGAACAACAGCGCGAACAGCACGACTGCTTCCTTGTCGCCCGAAACGAAGAACGACAGCACCGCCGCCACGCCGTACACGCCGAACGCCCATTTGCAGCCGTATTCCAAAACGACCGCCACGGTGAGCATGCCGGCAAGACAGGGCACGGCATAGGTGCCGACGCGCACCAGTCCCGTCAGCAGCATGAGCACGGTTTCGAGCGCGGCGACCGCCGCACAGAACGCCAGCCTGAACGCCGGCTTTTGCATGGTGTTACGCTTCATATCAGCAACCCGTCCTGCAGCAGCTGCACAGGCAGTCCGCGCACATATACGCCGCGCAGATGTCGCAGCAGGTGCAGCCGGTGCCGCCCATATTGCCGCTCTGTGAGGTGTTGTAGCCGCCGTAATTGTAGGTGCGCTGACCGTTCATATTGTTGAGCGCCGCGCGGTATTCGGCGTTGTTGGGATCCATGTTGCAGGCGGTGTTAAAATACATGTTCGCCTGGTCGCTCCAGCCCTTGCGGAACGCGCACATGCCCTTGAGATAATGCCACTCCGCCGTGCGGTTGCCCTCGGGAGTGGTGTCGAGGATCTGCTCTGCTTCGCGGATCATGTTGCGCTGGATGTAGATGCGCACGCTGTAGAACTGCGAGGTGGAGCCGTTGGAGCTGTAGCCGTTGGAGCTGTAGCCGCCGGTGCTGCCTGCGGTGCTGCCGGTGCCCTTTCCCTTTTGGCGCATGCGGTTGATCTCGTCATACGCCTCGTTGACCTCTTTCATTTTTTGCTCCGCAACATCCGCCAGCGGACTGTTGGCGTAGTTGTCGGGATGATATTTTTTTGCCAGCTCGCGGTATGCTTTTTTGATTTCTTCGTCGCTCGCGTCGGGCGAAACGCCCAACACTTCATATGGATTCGTCATGCTCTTCCTCCTGTTTTCCAAAAACCACGCTGTTTTGCTTTGCCGGAAAGCCAAAGCGCAGCATGTTGTCAAAAATCCCCCTAAAGTCGATGAGTGTTATCAATTGATAGGCGTCGGCGGCGCGTGCCAGCGATTGGTTCAGGGTTGCGGTCTGGTACGCCCTGAGATCGTCGCCCGTGTAGTTTCTAAAGGGATTGAAGCCGCCTCTTTTGACGTCGTCATCCAAGTCGTCGGCGGCGTCCATCAGATAGATCCAGCGCCCGATTTGGTAGCCGAATTCATAAAAAACCCGCTTTTGCATGTCGTCCTGCGCTTCGAGCCGCAGCACGCTGCCGAGCATGTCTCCCGTGGGATGTGCCGCCGCGTCAATGCCGCAGGCGCTGTCCTGCTCCGCCTGCCGCTGCGCCTGCATCATCTGCGCCGCGAGCGTTTCGAGCTCAGGATAGTTCCTTGCCGCTTTTTTGTGCCAGCGGCTGAAAAACGGCCTGACCAGCCGCGTCAAAAGGCGCTTAAAAAAGCCGCTGTCGGACAAATCGTCCTGCAATTTGTAGAATGCCGAAATCACCGAAAACGCCGCCGCCTTGCTGTAGGCACTGTCCGCACAGCGCGCGAAACGGCATTTTTTGAGCGGATTAAAGGTACACCTGCCGTTGTCAAAGCCCTTGCAGGAACGGTGCAGCGACATCAGCAGCATGGCATAAAAGGTGCAGTCGTAGCTCAGGCTCAGACGCGTGAGAAAGGAATAGTTCTTCCCCATCTGCTTGCACAGTCCGCAGTAGACAGAACGGTACGCCTCCCACTCGCGCACCAGCAGCTCGCTTTTTTGAACCTGCAAATAACCGAACATAGGCATCCTCTTTTTTGACATATTTATTGTATTATACACCATCTTTGCCAAATAAGCAAGTGCGGACAAGCCGTTATGATTCCGCAACGGAATTATACATATATAAATTTATGATATTATACCAATGTGAAAATTATGTGACAGAAACGGCAGGATATTATGAACACGTATGATTTTGACAAAACCATCTACAACGGCGACTCCACAGCGGATTTTTATCTCTTTTCGCTCAGGCGTCACAAGCGTATCTTGCTGCTGGCGCCATCACTCCTCGGCGCCGCGCTGCGGTTCTACCTGTTCAAAAGGGGCACCAAAACGCAGTTCAAGGAAGTGATGTACCGCTTTTTGCAGCGCTGCGACACCGAACGCGACGTCGCCGATTTCTGGCGGCAGAACGCCTGCAAGATCAAGCGGTTCTATCTTGCGCAGCAGCAGCCCGATGATGTGATCATCTCGGCGTCACCGGTGTTCCTGCTCGCTCCGATCTGCGAGCAGCTCGGCATCCGGCACCTGATAGCCTCCGAGGTCGATCCGCACACCGGCCGCTACACCGGCGAAAACTGCCACGGCGCCGAGAAGGTGCGGCGCTTCCGCGAACAGTTCGGCGACGCGGTGACAGACGCCTTCTACTCCGACAGCCACAGCGACGACCCGATGGCAAAGATCGCTCAAAAGGCGTTTATGGTGAAGGGCGAGGAATGCAAGCCATGGGAGTTTAATGCGTCATGCGTAATTGGCTGACATCATGCAAAAATCAGGATAAAAACAGACCGGCTCACAGCGAGCCGGTCTTGTTTTTTCTAAAAAGAAAACAAAACACTTCCTAAATTAATTTAGACGTACCTTTTACGCATTGGGATCGCGCTTATAGAACGGTTCAATCTCCTTGACCGCGTTGCGCGCAAACTCCATGGTATAGGGCATGATGGTGAGGGCTTCCTCGTCGTCGATGTAGGGCTTGGCGGCGTCGGCGATCCCCTCAAACAGCTCGTTCATGTCACCGATAAAGTCCACCACGATAAAGTAGCCGACCTTGCCGTCCTTTTCTATCATGCGCAGATATGCCGCGTTGACATACGGTTCTGTGCTGAAATGGTTGATAAGGGTCGCCATCAGGTCGATCGGGTATTCCTTCGGCTCGCCGATGCGCACCTGCGTACCGCTCTCGATGATGTTCTTTTTGCGGCGCATGTAATCGTACTGCTGCTTGATACCGATGACCATCGGCTTGGGGAAGGTCACGCTCTTGCCAAACGCGTTGATTACAAAGCCCTCGGTGTTGGACTTAGGGTCCATCACCATGCCGGCAAGGCTGTCAAAATCCGTCACGACCTTTTGTGCGCCGGAAACGCCGTTCCACTTGTTGAGCTCGTCAACATCGGTGAACACGCCGAAGAACTTCTGCTTGGTCTGGTTGTTTTCGAGCAGTCGGAACTGCACCTGTGTGGAGCTGCCCATGATGGTCTTGCCGTTCTCGGTGTGAGCGTTCGGGATCTGGCGCACATTGGCAGGCAGAATGAACTTTGCCTTGACACATTCGGTGATCATCGCGTCGATGTTCTGCTTGCTGCCGTCCGCCTGCATGGTCTCGATCGCCGCCACCAGCGCAGGATTCTTGATTTTCTCAGCCGGAATGCGGCTGTTCTCTACCTTTAAATTATTCTCGCTCATAATCGTTTATCCTTCCTTTGGTACTGCATACGTTTTGCCTGCTTCGCCTTCCAGTCCCTTTGACTCGGGATACTGCACGCTCTGCGCCGCGTTGCCGTCGTTAAAAATCAGCAGCGGACACTTCCAGTCGGCGGTGAAGGTGTAGCTGTATTTGCCGTCGGACTCCTTTTTCATCGCCTCGCCCGGCCATGCTTCGTTCTCGTCGTCGTCGGTGTTGTAGATGTAAACATTCACGGTGTCCGCCCATTCGGCAGGCTTTTCAAAATAGACGACCGCGCCTTTTTTGACCTCAAACACCTTGGCAAAGGTGAATTCGAGCCGCTCATAGGAGACGACCTTCTCTTTGTTCTCGGCACGCAGCTCCACCTTGACAACGGTGCCGTCGGCAGGGCGCTTGACTTCGAGCTTGTCGCCGTTCTTGAAGCTGACCGCCTCGCCGCCGTCTACGGAATAGGTGCTGGTCTCGGCGTTTTCGAGCGTCAGGGTGGCGGTCAGGCTGTCGCCCTCGGTCTTGAACACCGTGTCAGCCGCCGCGCCGGGGTTCGCCATCGGCGTGCGCTCCTTGTAGCCCTCGTTGTAGAGCACCACAACGGTGTTTTCGGGAATCGGCTTGTCGGAGGTGAGCTTGCCGTCCTTGACGGTGTAGACGGTCTTACCGTCCACGCGGTCGGTGTAGGAGCCGTCGGGCAGAGAGACCGCAAAGCCTGTTTTTAGTTCTCCTTCAGAATTAACAATGACAAGTCCCTTTTTGCCGCGCTCAATTTGAAGCGCCGTAAAGTCGCAGTCGGGATTGATGAGTGTTTCGTCCTCGCCTGCCATCGCGGTGCGGAAGAAGTTGACCGCCGACACACGCGCGTCCTTGTACATATCGCTGCCCTGCGTGCCGATGCGGTTCATGCCCCATTCGTTGGTTTCGGGGTCGCTGTTGTAGGGACGGTCAAAGAAAAGCGGCGTGCCGCCCTTGCGCGCGGCGATGATCGACCAGCCGAGCAGCACCTGCTCGTCGGAGAGGGTGCGCCATGTCTGGTCGTTGATATAGTTGTCGTGCGACTCGACCCACGTCACCAGATTGACGTCGGGGTCGTCTATCCAATATTCGCTCATAGAGGAAGCGCTCAGCATGTGATTTTCGAGCGCGGCGCGCACCTTGCTGCCGTAGACGCTCGCGGTCGTTCTGCCGATTGCCTGAATGTATTCCTCGATCTTGTCGTTGCCGCCCTGCAGCACCTCACCGTAGATGAATTTGTCGGCGTAGTCCTTGGTGTCGGTCTTTACCTTGTCCCAGAAGTTGTTGGTAAAGCCGTCGTCCTCCTTGGGGTCGTCGGGCAAGCCGATATGCTTAGCGGTGTCGTAGCGGAAGCCGTCAGCGCCGCAGTCGATACAGTCGTTGATGAAGCCGAAGAAGTATTCCTGGAACGACGGGCGCTCGGTGTTGATGTCGGGCAAGCCGCCCATCTTGGCGGTCGTACACTGCAAGCGGTCGCTGTAGTCGGTAATATCCTTTTTGTTGTTCTCGTGGAAGAGCGTTTCGAGGCTGCCGCCGCCTGCCTGTATCAGATCCTGCGAGACCTGATTGAGCTGCGGCGTGGTGTGGTTGGCAATGACGTCCACGATCACCCTGACGCCGTACTCATGCGCCGTGTCGCACATGGATTTGAATTCGTCGCGCGTGCCGAGCTGATAGTTGCCGATTTTGAAATCGGTGGGCTGGTAGTGATAATACCACTTGCCGTCGCCGTACAGCTCCATGCCGCCGTCCTCGCCCTCGAGACAGTTGTTGACCGGAGAGGTCTGCACCGCAGTAAAGCCTGCCGCGGCGATGTCGGGCATGCTCTCCTTGATCGTGTTGAAGTCCCAGCTGAACGCCTGCAAAATGGCGCCCTTCGCCACCTTTTGCACGCCGGTCAGGGAACCGGAAGCGCTGTCGGCGGAGGCGACGGGCTTTTCAGCCGAGGTCTGTGAAGCAGCGGAGGAGGAAGTATTCTTTTTCTCTTCGTTGCAGCCGCCGAGGGACAACGCCGTACCGGTCAGCAAAACAGCCGCCAGCAAAGATGTTATGATTCTTTTATGCAATTAAAATCACCGTCTTTCTGATTTAAAAAAATTTCATGTCTATTATACCATAAAAACAGTGAGATGAAAATACTATTTTGTAAAATATTTTTTGACAGAAAAACTCTCTGCAAAAAAAACTCTCTGCAAAATGAAACTGCCGCAGCCTCAGCCACGGCAGTTTTTTCTGAAATAGAATTATAAGACCTTTGACAAAAAGTCCTTCAGGCGGGGGTTTTGCGGATTTTCAAAGAAATCCTTCGGATTGCTGCGCTCCTTGATAACACCCTCGTCCACAAAAACGATCTGAGAGCCGACCTCGCGTGCAAAGCCCATTTCGTGTGTCACAACGACCATGGTCATGCCCTCTCGGGCGAGCTGCTTCATGACCTCCAGCACTTCGCCGACCATTTCGGGGTCAAGCGCCGAGGTCGGCTCGTCAAAGAGCATAACGTCCGGATTCATTGCCAGCGCGCGCACGATCGCCACACGCTGCTTTTGACCGCCGGAGAGCTGGTTGGGATATGCGTTTGCCTTGTCGGCAAGTCCGACGCGTTCGAGCAGCTCGAGGGCGTGCTTTTCCGCCTCCGCCCTGCTCTGATGCAAAAGCTTTATGGGACCGAGCGTCATGTTTTTGAGAACGGTCTTGTGCGGAAAGAGGTTGAACTGCTGGAACACCATACCCATTTTTTGGCGGTGCAGGTTGATGTTCACGGAGGGGTCGGTGATGTTGACGCCCTCAAAGGTGATGGTGCCGCCTGTCGGCTGCTCCAAAAGGTTCAGGCAGCGCAAAAAGGTGGATTTGCCGGAGCCGGACGCACCGACAACGACCATCACGTCGCCGCGTCTGATCTCGGCGTCAATACCCTTTAATACGTGCAGGTCGCCGAAGGACTTTTCCAGTCCCTGCACCTTTATCAACACATTGGAATCAGTGGTCACTGCTGCGCAGCCTCCTTTCGAGCTTTTTGAGCAGGAATGTCAACAACAATACGATCACCAGATAGATCAGCGCCACCGCTATGAGCGGGAAAAACGCCTCGTAGGTGCGTGAACGGATCAGGTTGCCCACATAGGTCAGCTCGGCAATGCCGACATAAGCCGCCACGGAGGTCTCTTTGACCAAGACGATAAACTCGTTGCCCAGTGCCGGCAGAATATTCTTGAACGCCTGCGGCAGGATGATATGGAACATGGTGCTGGTGTAGTTGAAGCCGAGCGAACGACTGGCTTCAAACTGTCCCTTGTCGATGGACATAATGCCCGAACGGACGATCTCCGCCACATAGGCGCCGGAGTTGATGCCGAACGAGAGCACCGCAGCCAGCTCCTTGTTGCGCGAATTGGCAAAGACGATAAAATACATGATCATCACCTGAATGACCGCAGGCGTGCCGCGAATGACGGTGATGTAGATATTGCAGATAACGTTTAAAATATTGATGATGACGTCGCCAAAGCGAAGCGGTCTCTTTCCGGACTGCCGGCGCATGTCGTAGGTAGAACGGACGGCGGCAACCAAAAAGCCGAGCAGAACGCCGAGCAGCGCCGCAAAAAACGCGATGCGCAGTGTGGCGAGCAAGCCGTCGATAAAGAACTTCCAGCGGTCGTCATAAATAAAGGTTTTTTCAAAGCTTGTCCACAAATCGGAAAAAAACTGCTGCATAAACACTACCCTTCTTTTATATACTTATATATACACTTCACGGGCAGGCAAAAGCCCGCCCGTGCTGCAGCAATATTATGCTTTGATATACTTGTTGATGATCTCATCAACCTTGCCCTCGCTCTTGAGCTCCTTGAGCGCGGCGTTGATCTTGGCGGTCAGGTCGCTGCCCTTGGCTACGCAGATAGCATATTCCTCGTTCTCAAACGGCTCCTCGAGGATCTTCAGACCCTCGTTCTGGGCAACAAACGCCTTTGCAGGCTCGTTGTCGATAACGACTGCATCGACCTTGCCCTGCGCAAGCGCCAGAACTGCATCGGCACCCTTGTTGAAGCGCTCAACAGCAGCGCCTTCCTTTTCGAGGTCGGTCACATAGATGTCGCCGGTGGTGCCCATCTGAACGCCGATGGAGGCGGTGTTGAGGTCGTCGATCTTGGTCACCTTGTCGGTGCCTTCCTTGACGATAATCACCTGGATAGCGTTGGTGTAGGTATCGGTAAAGTCGATCGCCTGCTTTCTCTCCTCGGTGACGGTCATGCCTGCCATGCCGAAATCAGCCTTGCCGGACTGCACAGCGGTGATGATGGAATCAAAATCCATATCGTCGATAACGAGTGTGTAACCGAGCTTGTCGCAAATAGCCTCTGCGATCTCGGCGTCGATACCGACAATCTTGTCGTTTTCATAATACTCATACGGCTCAAAGAATGCGTTGGTAGCCATGTGCAGCTCACCGTTGACGCCCTTTTGGGGTGTGTCGGCGGTCGCTTTGTCGGAAGCTGCCGACGACGCAGCGGTAGTGCTCTCGGTTTTGGACTCCGTCTTGCTGCCGCCGCAGCCTGCCAGAGCGACTGCTGAGGTGCACATGACGGCGCCTGCTAAAATTGCCGAAATAATTTTTTTCATTAATTGGACATCTCCTTCATTTTTGTTCCTATATAATATAACAGACCAAAGCCGAAAAATCAAGTACTTTCCTACATAATTATCGTATTTTGCGGATAATTATTCAAGGGTAAAAATAATTTGAAATTTTTTAGATAAAAGACTTGATTTTTTGGAAGAGTTTTGATATAATAATGAACGTTGCATGGAGAGATGTCCGAGCTGGCCGAAGGAGCATGATTGGAAATCATGTGTACGGTAATCACCGTACCAGGGGTTCGAATCCCCTTCTCTCCGCCAAAAAATCCTGTCACGGTTGTGGCAGGATTTTCTTTTTTGCTATGTTTTTACTTGCTGAAAAAATATATTCAGGAGCATTCTTGGATGGAACGCCCTGCGGCGACAAACAGCGGCGCCATATCCTGCGGCAGCACTGCCTGAACCGTTATGTCCTCGCCTGTGACCGGATGCCGAAAACGCATCTCGGCACAGTGGAGCGCATGGCGGTTTATTTTTTCGCGCGTGCCGCCGTAGAGGTCATCTCCCAACAGCGGATGACCGAGGTGGGACATATGACAGCGGATCTGATGGGTCTTGCCGGTCTCGAGCCACAGACGGAGGAGAGAATATTCTTTATCAGAATAAATAACCGTATAATGTGTGACGGCAGGCGCACCTTCCGCTGCAACATGGCGAACGATCTTGGAATCCTCATGCAAGCCGATGGGAGCGCTGACGGTGCCGCCCTGTGTTATTTCGCCGTGCACGGCTGCGAGGTAGGTTTTGTGGACACGGTTTTTCAGTCGGTTGACGGTGAAGCGGTCCTTTGCGATCATCACCAAGCCCGAGGTGTTTCTGTCCAGACGGTTCACGGCACGGAAAACATAGCGCTCACCGCGGTTGAGGCTGTAGGCTGCCACGCGGTTGGCGAGGGTGTCGGTCTGATACTGCTTGACCGGATGCACCGGCATGAACGGCGGCTTGTCGGCGATCAGCAAATGGCTGTCCTCAAACACAACAGCCAGCTCTCCCTCCGTCGGTTCGATGTAGGGGCTCTCCTCCTCCGGCAGCGTGATGGTGACGAGCTGTCCGGCACGGACGGTATCGACCGTGCGCAAAATTTTGCCGTTCGACACAATGCCCTCTGTTTCTCGCTTTAAAGATGTTATCATTCTGGTGGACAAGCCGCAATAGCCCTTCAAAAACAGCTTTGCCTGCTTTTGGTCGTAGTCCGCAGGCACGGTGAAGTGCAGCTGCTCAGGCATAAAACACCCTCCAAACAATAAAAGCAACGGCAATTTGTGCCAGCAAAATCAGCGGGATGCCCACCATGAACTTCGGCTTGCGCGTTTTGTGGCGGATCATCAGCATAAACACCAGCATAGCCGGACTGCCGCCAAGAGCCGCGACCAGAAGCAGCGTTGCTTCTCTGACGCGTCTGCCGTGATGAATGGCGCGGAGCTTGTCGAAAACCGTCAGTACGGCGGCAAAAACGTTGATGATGATCAGATAAATGAGAAGAAAAAATATCGGTTGCATAAAACTCTCCGGAGATGATAGATTTGAGAAAAAACAAGCCCGTTTCCATACTGATAGCCGTCACGCTGCTGGCATCTGTGCTGGCGGTCAGCGCACTCAGCGCACGCCGGCACGAGCCGCAAAAGACGGTGCAGACGGCGGCAACGCCTTCGCAGGCGATCACACCGG
>Ga0256407_10001196_pt1 | contig 56364 bp, 54 predicted proteins | sample RumenRJG_04DNA_FD_193489 | JGI IMG/M metagenome (GOLD analysis project Ga0256407, IMG submission 193489) | Bovine rumen microbial communities from Lethbridge, Alberta, Canada - RJG_04 | ecosystem: Host-associated > Mammals > Digestive system > Stomach > Rumen | place: Canada: Alberta... | reverse complement strand
GTTAGAACAGCAATTCAGTGGTGATTTCTTGAAAGAAGCACTTCGTAAAGCGGATAAAAAAATGCCATACCGGGGACCGGAGTATTATCAGTCAGGTGAATATACATATAAATGCAGCGTTACAGGAAATTTTTCCTGGTTTCAGGGATATGAAGAGATCTATTGCAACAACATAAAAGTATACGAATGCTATTTCCATGGCGGAATCATGAAGTAAGTATCATTTTTGGGGGCATGAGCTTAAATTCTACATGGATTATGACGCTGAAGGCGGTGGCAAGGTGTTGCTCAACGAAAACGATGTGGAGACGGTCTGCCTCTTAACGAAAACAGGCGGAGTGCAGTCCGGGTCTGCATCAGTTGTTTAAGCGGGTGTGAAGGATGCAAGTGGGATTTCCGATGAAGTCAGAGAAGCTCCAGCAGTCCGTCACGGTCAAGCAGCCTGACCATATCGGAGGCTTTCCTGACTTTTTCATCATATCCGGCTGGAAGGTCATAGTTTGAAAGGTCATTCAGGAGATCCTCGGCACTGTCAAAATCGAAGGCTTCGGCAAAAGTCTTTACGGAAAGCAGGGCACCTTCCAGTTCATCTTCCGAAATCCCGGGCTTTTCGGCTCCGGGAACAGAGGGAATAACGCCTGCCAGCGGAGCCAGAAGCAGGGTATAACTCCTCAGATCTTCCAAAAGGGAGGGCAAAAGCTCCCTGATCTCATCAATATCTCCCCTGTTACCGCATTCTTCGAGATGAGCGGCTTTTTTTGAAAGCTCAAGGGCACCCACAAGCCTGGCAGAACTCTTAAGGGCATGAACCTTTATGGTAAAGTTTTTAAGATCCGATCCTGAAGCAAGCTTTTCAAGCTCATCGGCACGCATGGAAGCAAGAGTCTGAAAATCTTTAACTACAGAATCATAGATATCCTTTCCACCGCTGTTTGCAAGACCTGAAGCAATGTCAACGCCGAATTTTTCAAGAAACAGGGCAGACATCTCATTGAACATGCCAATGTCACCTGTGGAAGAATCTGCAGTTTTTCTGGCCTCTTCATAACCCTCCTGTCCGGGATAAATGAGCTTTTCGGGAGGAAGAAAGCTTTCAAGTGTCTTTTCCAGGGATCTTCCGGAAACAGGTTTAGAAAGGTAGCCTGAAAAGCCTGAGTTGAGATACATTTCCCTTGCACCGTTTGTGGCATTGGCAGTCAATGCTATGGCAGGAGTCCTGTTGTCTGCATAAAAGGGCAGTATCTTAAGAGCCTCAAGAGTTTCGATCCCATCCATTTCAGGCATCATATGGTCAATAAGGAAAAGATCATACTTTGTCTCATTTGCCATCTCCAGAGCTTTTTCACCACTCTCTGCCGTGTCGCACCGGATCCGTGTGCGCTTTAAGAGACCGGTCAGAACCTGAAGGTTTATGGGTGTGTCATCCACGGCAAGGATCCGGACATCCGGAGCCTGAAAGCCAGCATTTTTAAGGAAGTCGTCGGAAAGCTCGTTGGAGACGGCCTGTTCATGTCTGGAAACGTAGTCCCCCATTTCCGTCCAGTCAACAACCTTCTGTTTCACTGAGAAGGAGAAGACAGATCCCTCTCCGTAAACGCTCTCAACTTTGAGGGAAGATCCCATAAGGGAAAGAAGGCTTGTGACGATGTTCATTCCTAGACCTGTACCCTCAATTTTTTTATTTCTTCTTACCTCGATCCTTTCATAGGGTCTTGTAAGCTTTTCAAGATCCTCCTCCTTAATTCCTATCCCTGTGTCGGAGATCTTTACCTTAAGGAAGATGGAGTCTTCATCGGCCTTTTCAAAGGAAACAGAGAAGGTGACGGATCCTTCGTTTGTATATTTGACGGAATTTGTAAGTATATTTAAAATGCACTGACGCAGTCTGGTTTCATCTCCGCAAAGAGTGGAGGGAAGATGTTCATCCACCTCGGTGATAAGTTTAAGACCCTTTTCTCTTGCTCTGACCAGTATCATGTTAACAAGATCGTTGATCGTGGAGGATGGATCATAATTATCCTCCAAAAGCTCCATCTTTCCGGCTTCTATTTTAGACAGATCCAGAATATCGTTTATCAGCGACAGCAGAACCCTTCCGGAACTCTGAATGTCCGATGCATATTCAAGGATCTTTTTTTCGGTGCTTTCCCGCTGGATCATCTCGTCAAGACCGAGAATGGCATTTAAGGGAGAGCGTATCTCATGGGACATTCTTGAAAGAAAGTCAGATTTTGACCTGTTTGCGACCCTGGCTTCTTCGGCTGCCTGGGCAAGCTCATCTGTGGTAGCTTCAAGGAAATTTATCACTCTGTGTGTAAAGGGGATGGCTGACGGAGTTTCATCCTCAGACATGCCAAGATCACAGGTGAGAGAGTGGTCCCTGATCTCTCCTTCCCTGATCCCCACTGCAACAAGAGAACTGTTAAGCTCTCCTCCGCCTTCGGAAGTCTTCAGGATCTCACTGGATCCATAGAGCAGAAGGGGTTCTTCACAAAAACGCTTAAAGTATGAGATCTCCTTAACGGAATCCTCCTTCAGGTAGTAGTGCCTTCCGGCACAGATGAACAAAAAGACGACCTGAGGCTCGAAACATCTCAAAATCTCACTGTTTCTGAAGGATTCCCTCAGCATATCCTTTGCATTGCCGTATGAAAAGGTGATGGTTTCACCCAGATGCATGTCAGATGCAAATTTGACCTTTTCACCCTCGGCGCCAACGGCGATCCTCGGAGCGGTTATGTTCCCTCTTTGAACCAGTAATGGGAACTCTGCTATGTTTGAGGTCAGGTTCACAACCTCGGTATCGACTCCGAAATATTTCTTGAAGATGTAGTTGGCGGGATAGTCGTCTATGGTTGATATGAAATTTCCCTCCTTGCCGGTGATCTTCATGGTCTTTCCAAGAGGGTGCCAGCAGCAGCTGTAATGAGTGGAGATATGGATGTCTTCCCCGTGAAAAACGATCGCTATTCCTCCTGAGTGGAAGATCCTGTCGGTAAACAGGTAGGAGGTTTCAAACTGTAATTCCGTGTAGTCAAAGATATTAAAGCCCAGTGTGCCGGAAAAAGCTCCGAAAAAAGGTATATCCTTATTACAGATCGTGGCTGTGGAAAGGAACTGCTCGAAGTTCCCTGTAAAATCACAGGGAAAAAGGAGCACCCCTTTGGGGGCATCCGTCTGACAGATGGTTTTGCCCAGTCTCATCCCGGCTTCGAAGGCATTTGTTGAGGGGCAGTCGTATTCATAAATATCAAAGGCATCAGTTTCAAATGCCATCACCGAACAGATCAGATATTCATCACATTTTTCATCGGAGGAGTTGTATCCGATGCTTGTAGTTCCTGCCATAAAAGCCCTGGGGAGCAGGGCTTTCACCGTGTCGATGATCTTCATTGTGACAGCTTTGTCCATAAAGGATGAAAAAGCAGTGACAAGGACTTTTTCTGAAGACAAAAATTCGGGAGAAGTGCTGACCTCTTTCAGGAAATCTCCCAATTTTGATATATCGTCAAATCTTTTAGTAAATGCTTTCATTTAACACTTTTCCTGACCGGAGAATATTAAGGTTACTGTTGTTCGTTTGACCCATTAAACATTATAATATAAAATAAAGTGATCTGGAAAGCATTTGAAAAGAATGACTTCTTGCGCGAGAAAACGGAATTTCGCGCAAGAACTCCGCGTTCCGCGGAGCACGCCTTCGCCTTCGGCAAAGCCTGGTCTAATACGATTCTTGTTTTTCTGATGAAAAACAAGAATCTATGTATTTTGAAAAATGCGATTCCGGAGGAAACTGGGGATCTGTTATATTTAAGGAGTATTTATGTCACAGAGAAAAGATATTCATAAGGTACTGATAATAGGTTCGGGACCGATAGTCATCGGTCAGGCATGTGAGTTTGACTATTCGGGAACACAGGCCTGCAAAGCGCTGAGGGATCTTGGTTATGAGATAGTCCTTGTCAATTCCAACCCTGCCACGATCATGACCGACCCCGAGATGGCGGATGTTACATATATCGAGCCGCTTAATGTTGAAAGGCTTACAGAGATAATCGAAAAGGAAAGACCTGATGCACTCCTGCCGAACCTTGGCGGACAGTCGGGTCTGAATTTATGTTCGGAGCTTTATAAAGCCGGTGTCACAAAGAAATATAATGTTGAGATCATCGGGGTTCAGGCAGATGCCATAGAAAGAGGCGAGGACAGGGTTGAATTCAAAAAGACCATGGAGAGCCTGGGCATAGAGATGGCAAAAAGCAGTGTGGCCTACAGTGTGGATGAAGCTTTGGATATAGCCGATGAACTTGGATACCCGGTAGTGCTCAGACCTGCTTATACCATGGGCGGCGCAGGGGGAGGGCTTGTTTATAACAGGGAAGAGCTTCAGACAGTCTGTGCAAGAGGCCTTCAGGCATCTCTGGTCCATCAGGTTCTTGTTGAGGAATCCGTGATGGGATGGGAAGAACTTGAACTTGAGGTTGTCCGGGATAAGGACAACAACATGATAACTGTCTGCTTTATAGAAAATGTTGATCCTATGGGGGTTCATACAGGAGATTCCTTCTGTACGGCGCCAATGCTCACCATTTCTGAAGAGGTTCAGAAGAGGCTTCAGGAGCAGGCATATAAGATCGTTGAGCATATCGGGGTCATCGGCGGAACTAACGTGCAGTTTGCACATGATCCGAAAACGGGAAGGATAATAGTCATTGAGATAAATCCCAGGACATCCCGTTCTTCGGCTCTGGCATCAAAGGCAACGGGATTCCCCATTGCCCTTGTTTCGGCAAAACTTGCATCAGGCCTTTCGCTAAGTGACATTTCCTGTGGAAAATACGGTACTCTGGATAAGTATAAGCCTGATGGAGACTATGTTGTAGTCAAGTTTGCAAGATGGGCTTTTGAAAAATTCAAGGGTGTTCAGGATAAGCTCGGAACCCAGATGAGGGCTGTGGGAGAGGTCATGAGCATCGGTAAGACCTATAAGGAGGCTTTCCAGAAAGCCATCAGATCTCTGGAAAGAGGGAGGTTTGGTCTCGGCTTCGCGGCTCATTTTAATGAACTTTCAAAGGAGGAACTGCTCAAGCTGTTAACATCACCTTCAAGCGAACGACATTTCATAATGTACGAGGCCTTAAGAAAGGGTGCAGAAACAGATGAGATATATGAGAAGACCCACATCAAGAAATACTTCATTGAACAGATGAAGGAACTTGTGGAGGAGGAGACCGAGCTGCTTAAATACAGGGGAAGTCTTCCCCCCGATGATATGCTTAAGAAGGCGAAGATCGACGGCTTCGCGGACGAATATCTGAGCATGCTCCTTGATATCCCGGAAAAGGATATCCGAAACAAGAGAGAAGCCCTGGATGTGGTTGAAAGATGGGACGGTGTTCATGTCTGCGGTACCGAAGACAGTGCCTATTATTATTCTACCTATAATCTCTATGAGGACAGGGATCCGGTAAATAAGGATTCAAAAAAGATCATGATCCTGGGAGGAGGACCAAACAGGATCGGTCAGGGGATTGAGTTTGACTATTGCTGTGTGCACGCTGCAAAGTCCTTAAAGAAGTTGGGCTTCGAGACCATAATCGTAAACTGCAATCCGGAAACCGTTTCGACAGACTATGATACTTCAGACAAGCTTTATTTTGAGCCCCTTACCCTGGAGGATGTTTTAAGCATCTACAGAAAGGAAAAGCCGGTGGGTGTGATCGCCCAGTTCGGAGGTCAGACTCCCTTGAACCTTGCTTCAAGGCTCGAGGAGAACGGCGTTAATATACTTGGCACAAGCCCTGAGGTGATAGACCTTGCTGAGGACAGGGACCGTTTCAGACAGATCATGGACAAGCTTGAGATCCCCATGCCGGAATCCGGCATGGCAACCGATGTGGACGAGGCTGTCATAATCGCAAATCAGATCGGATATCCGGTTATGGTGCGTCCTTCCTACGTTCTGGGCGGACGCGGCATGGAGGTCGTTTATGATGATGAGTCCATGGCGGACTATATGGAGGCAGCGGTGGGAGTGACACCTGACAGACCCATATTGATCGACAGATTCCTGAATCATGCCATGGAATGCGAGGCTGATGCCATAAGCGACGGCACCCATGCCTATGTTCCGGCTGTCATGGAGCACATCGAGCTGGCGGGCATTCACTCCGGTGACTCAGCCTGCATCATTCCCTCAAAGCACATTCCTGAGGACTGTTTAAGGACCATAAAGGAATATACAAGAAAGATAGCCGAGGAGATGCATGTTGTTGGTCTTATGAACATGCAGTACGCGATAGAAAAAGGAAAGGTCTTTGTGCTGGAGGCAAATCCCAGGGCATCAAGGACGGTTCCGCTGGTCTCTAAGGTCTGCGGGATCAGAATGGTTCCTCTGGCAACAGACATAATCACCTCCTCGCTTACAGGGAGAAAATCTCCGGTGCCCGATCTTAAGGAGAGGGACATACCCTATTACGGGGTTAAGGAAGCGGTATTTCCCTTCAATATGTTCCAGGAGGTTGATCCGGTTCTCGGACCTGAGATGCGTTCTACGGGAGAGGTGCTCGGGATCGCGGAAAGCACCGGTGAAGCGTTCTATAAGGCTCAGGAAGCTGCGGGAGCGTACCTTCCTCTTGAAGGAACGGTACTTATGTCGGTTAACACTCAGGATAAGCCTGAGATAGTAGACATAGCAAAAGAGTATCATGAAGCCGGATTTAATATTGTGGCAACGGGAAGGACCTATGAGCTGATCACTGCTTCAGGCACACCGGCAGAATACGTTAAGAAGCTTTATGAGGGCAGACCCAACATTCTGGATCTTATGACCAACGGGAAGATACAGCTTATCATCAATTCTCCGGTGGGCAAGGACAGCACCCATGATGACAGCTATCTGAGAAAGGCTGCGGTCAAGAACAACATAACCTACATAACGACCATAGCTGCTGCAAGAGCTGCGATCGAGGGGATCAGGTATATTAAGGAACATGAGAGCAAGGATGTCTGCTCGCTGCAGGAGTGGCATGAGAGGATAAAATAATAAAGGATTCGAACTTGCGGCTAAACGGGGCACTGCCGCGCATGGCGCGTCAAAGCGTGCCCGCAAAACATCCACTGGACGTTTTGCCTACGTCCGAACGGTTCGTTCCTGTAAAGGCCGCAAGTTAAAAGAATGTATTTAGAATAATAAAGGATTCGAACTTGCGGCTAAACGGGGCACTGCCGCGCATGGCGCGTCAAAACGTGCCCGTGAAACGTCCACTGGACGTTTCACCTACGTCCCTCACTACGTTCGGGACTTGAGGCCGCAGATTCATAGCTTATATCTCGATTAAAAAAGGCCATCCTGCGGATGACCTTTTTTTTAATCGAGGTGACAAGATTCGAACTTGCGGCCTCTACGTCCCGAACGTAGCGCTCTACCAAACTGAGCCACACCTCGCTTTGATTTTTAGAACCCGGGAAATGCTTTCTCCCGGTACCGGATGATAGAACTCCGTATCATAAAATTAAAGCACCAATCCCTTAAACTCTGCGGACCGATGCTCTTTGCTGCGCCTCCAGGGACTCGAACCCTGGACACCCTGATTAAGAGTCAGGTGCTCTACCAACTGAGCTAGAAGCGCTAAGCGTTTTTCGCAACGCAAGTGATATTATATTATATATTATCAGTTCTTGCAAGCACTTTTTTATGATATAATATTTTTCATGGAAAAAACAGCTTCTGCAGGCACCGGACGTGTCTCTTATCTGGATATTGCAAAGGGAATAGGGATAATACTGGTGGTGATCGGACACATTGAATATGTTCCGGCTCCCATCAGGTTTTACATAGTGACCTTCCACATGCCTCTTTTCTTCATAGTGTCAGGCATGCTTATGGATCTTAAGGGTGAGACGGGCAGAAGCCTTAAGGAACTGTTTATAAAAAAACTCAAAAGGATAATGCTCCCATACCTGATCTTTTCCGTGCTCTACCCTTTGATAGATATTGTTTATTTTTATGTGACCGGAAACGGTGATCCTTTCGGAACACTTAAGACCAACATAAGTGATACTCTGATGCTCTACGGCTATTCGGTTCTTTGGTTTCTTCCCACCGCTTTTTTCAGCGAGATCATTTTTCTTTGCGTGAGCAGAATCGTCGGAAGGATCCTTCAAAGGCATGACAGCCGGGATGCAGACCGGCCGGAGAAAGCATATCCGGGAGGATATTCGGTGCAGATTTCTGTCTCTGTCATGTGCCTGGTTCTTGGACTTGGTATGTTTTATCTTTTTGGAAAAGAACAGAACCACTTTATCCTTTCAGCAGTAAGATTCTTTATCAGCTCATTTCTTGTTTCGGCAGGAAGCCTCCTGCACCGCATCCTTGCAAAAGACAGGATTAAGACACCGGTCAGACTTCTGACGGCGGTCATTCTGTTTGGACTTCTTTTAATGTTCCACGGAAGAAACGGGATAGTCGATATGCATTTCGGAGTCTACGGAAACATCTTTTTGTTTCTGATCTTTGCGATTACAGGAAGTCTGGGTGTGATCCTGCTTTCGATGAGTCTTGAAAAGCTGAGCTCCGGCCTGCCCTGCAGATTGCTTATGTTCTATGGCAGAAATTCGCTCTTTGTCATGATAACGCATATAAACTTTTATGTGCTTTACTTCTCGGAGGTTCTGTCCTTTAAGCTGGTGGAGTACGTGAAACACGCCAAAGAACTGACATTTAATGTCCTGACCGTATTTTTCGTTTTGCTGGCAGAGTTTATTATGATAAAGATATACGGGAAGGCAAGGGCGGCAGCAGATCATATGAGGCTCGAAAAAATGAAGTCCACAGACGAGGTTATAAAATGAGGATATTTGATACCCATGCACATTATGACGACAGAAGATTTGATGAAGACCGGGAGGAACTTTTGAGCCTGTCCTTAAAGGAAGGCGGCATTGAATATGTGACAAATATTGCTGCGGACATGGAGTCTGTCCGGACAACAGATGAGCTCACAAAAAAATACGATCATATTTACGGGGCCTTAGGCGTTCATCCCGAAGGGATAGGATCCCTTAAGGAGGAGGACATGGAGATCATAGCCCGGATGACCTCCGAAAATAAGAAGATCCGGGCCATAGGGGAGACAGGCTTTGACTTTTCCGGAGGATATCCGGATAAAGAAATCCAGGAAAAATGGTTCAGGAGACAGATAAGGCTTGCGAAAGACCTGAATCTTCCGATAGTAGTTCACAGCAGGGACGCAGCGGAGGACACCTACAGGGTGCTTGCTTCGGAATATGAAAGAAAAGAAGATGTCATAAACGGAGTGATACACTGCTTTTCATATGCATATGAAGAAGCGGTAAAATATATCAGGCTTGGTTTCGTGATCGGAGTGGGAGGAGTTGTCACCTTTAAAAACGGGAGAAAGCTGAAGGAGACGGTGAGCGGGATCTCCTTAAGGGACATCGTGCTTGAGACAGACTGTCCCTATCTCTGTCCCGACCCTCACAGGGGAGAAAGAAATTCTTCGCTGTTCATTCCTTATATTGCCGGAACTGTTGCCGGACTAAAGGGTGTGACGGAAGATGAGGTGTGTGAGATCACAATGGATACTGCCAAAAGGCTGTACAGGATCGGAGAATAATGGCGGATTTGGGATATGTTTCACAAAAGAGCAGTACCAGGGCTCTGATGGAAAAATACGATATAAGGGCACAGAAGAGATACGGGCAGAATTTTCTGACGGATGAAAAAATCCTGGAAAAGATAGTCGATGCTGCGGATGTCAAAAAGGACGATCTGGTTTTGGAAATCGGACCGGGAACAGGGGCGCTGACAAGGAAACTCTGCGAAAGAGCCGGTGCCGTTAAGGCGGTGGAAATTGATAAGAAGCTGATCCCTGTGCTGGAGGATTCTCTCGGCGATCATGATAATCTCGAGGTCATAAACAGCGATATCATGAAAGAGGATCTGAACAGTCTTTTTAAGGATGAAGAACACAGGTTCAAAGACAGGAAGATAGTTGCAAACCTCCCATATTACATTACGACACCTGTGATAATGAAGATACTGGAGTCGCATCTTCCGGTCTCATCCGTTACTGTTATGATCCAGAAAGAAGTGGCGGACAGGATCAAAGCGGGTCCCGGAACAAAAGATTACGGGTCGCTTTCGCTTGCGGTTCAATATCATTCCAAGCCCCTTGTGGTGGCAAATGTGCCTCCGGAATGCTTTATACCCCGTCCCGGGGTGGGTTCCGTTGTTCTAAAAATGGAGATATACGAAGACAAACCGGTTAAGACAGAAAATGAGGAGCTTATGTTCAGGCTGATCAGAGGGGCATTCAATCAGCGCAGAAAAACACTTGTGAACGCCGTTAAAAATTATGAGGGACTTGAACTTGACAGAAATGAGATAGAGAAGGCTGTTATAAAACTGGGCAGGAAGGCAAACGTCAGGGGTGAGGAACTGTCACTTGCCGAGTTCGCTAAAATGGCTGATTTCTTTGACAATGGCATATCCCTATGCTAAAATAACAAAGTATGTGTAAAAATATGTAACAATTCACCAAAAATCGTTTTGCGGTGCTAAGCAAACGTACCGATGCCAGATGCGCAAGGCGCATCTAAGCGGCATTCAAAATATGTCAAGGGGCATATTTTGCACCGGACGTTTAGCAACCGCCCGACTTCATCAGCACGCTGATGCCGCTCGCAGCCCGGGACTGAACAGTAACGATTTTTGCTTTTAATATATATGTGGCGTGTGGCTCCGCGCCATGGAGGAAGTTTTGGATAAGTTTGAAAAGAAGGTGCGCATTGATCAGATAACGAGACTGATCGACAAGGGCATATATGATGAAGCGCTTGAAATAGCCGACACAATTGACTGGCGGAATGAAAAAAGCATAAAAACACTGCGGGTTGTCAGTGAGATCTATAAGGTGAATAAGCGGTTTGAGGATGCCTTCAACGTGCTTTCTATCGCTTATGAAAGAGATCCGGACGATCCGATCAAAAGAAAGATAGTATATGATCTTGCAGAGGTAGCCATAAAGCTGAACCAGTATGGCTATGCGGTCAATTATCTTAAAGAATATGAGAAACTGTCCCCTAACGATCCGGGGAAATATATGCTCAGGTACAAGCTCTTAAAAGCAACCGGGGCAGACTATTCGGAGAGGATCGAACTTCTTGAAGAATTTAAGAGAGATTTTTTCGGAGACTTTCGGGAAAAATGGGCATACGAACTGGCTCAGCTCTACCGGTCCACAGGACAGACCAGGCAGTGTATCAATGCCTGTGACGAGATAATCCTCTGGTTCATAAAAGGACCTTATGTTACAAGGGCAAAGGAACTGAAGGCATCGCTTATGACCGGAGAAGAGACCACAGGATACGGCGATCCGCAAAAATACGATGCAAATGCGGGTTTATATGGCGCCCGTCCCCTTTATCCCGAAGGAAACAGGCAGCAGAACGGGAACCCCTTCCAGGATCCCTATAACGATCAATACAGGGAACCTTACAGGGATCCCTATGGAGGATCCTCATTTCAACCGGATCAGTATGGCCAGCCGGGGCAATATGGACAGTACGGACAGCAGGAACAATACGGACCATACGGCTACGCTTCTTATGACCAGAATCCCCAGCAGTCATCCATGCAGATCGAAGTCAGAAACGTATATGCCTCAAACGAACCTACGATACGAATGCCTGACAGGCAGATAAACAATATGTCATTCGATCAGGTTCCGGATGAGATATCCATAAATCTTGACAGGGACGGAACCATAAACCTTCAGGAAGAGCTGAAGGGTAACCTGGATAACCTTTCACAGCAGATAGGTGAACCCCTTCTGCAGAGAGAGGAGAGGATCCCCGAACCTGATGAGGGAATGACGGAGCTCTTTGATACGAGAAATATGCAGCAGGATCCCGGCATGGGTGGAGCAGGTCAATATCAGGGTCAGCAGTATTCCGGATCGGACTACTCCGGAATGACCTATCCTGAGCAGTCATATGACTACCAGCCCTATGACGGACAGGCAACAGCTCCTCTTCACAGAGAGCAGGCGGCAGGTCATATGTATGAAGAACAGCCGGCTGCACCAATGTATGATGACAGGCAGTATGCCGCACAGCAGCCCTATGAAGGACCTGTGAACGGACAACCGGCAAACGGCCAGATGCCGATGGGAGAGTCGGTGCCTGAAGAGAATCAGGCTCCGGAGGAATACGAAAGAAAATTCCCTGAGGATGAGAAGGCCGAACCCGGTGTCGAAGAACTTGACAGGGCTGATTTTGTCAAGAATGTTCCGGTCTACAGGCAGTCCCCTTCGGGAGAAACACTGTACAGAGCAGGGGATGTTTCAAAACCCAGGGTTATTAAAAAGACGGATTTTGGAGAAAGTCTGCCCAGAATGCCGCAGCAGTACCGAAATATCCTTTCTGAGGGATATGACGGACAGATAAATATGAACGTTCCGGATGAACCGGCACAGCTTGAAAAACAGATCACGGGTCAGCTGGATCTGGACACCGTTCTTCTCCAGTGGAAGGACGAGAGCAACAGAAAAAGATTTGCCACGATAACTCCTTCACAGGTTAAGAGGGAGGAGGCTTTGAGGCAGGAGAGATTAAAGCCTTCGAGGCCGCCCAAAAAAGACAGGACTGAACCGGCGGCTGTTTCGGAAGAAGATCCTTCACTGAAGCCTGCAGATGAAGAGGAACTGACGGAAGCACCAAAAAGCGGAGAGACTTCTCCCGAACGGATCCCTCAGAACGGATCCTGGGAACAGACTTCTCAGCAGCCGGAACCTCTGGAAGAGACGCCGGAACAGCAGGAACCCCGTCGTCGCCTGATCAGACAATCCTCACAGCAGGAAGAGTTTCCTAAGCAGCAGATGATGCAGGAAGAACTGCCGGAAATGCAGATGGTGCAGGAAGAACAGGCCGGACAGCAGATGTATGAACAGCAGATGGTTCCTGAATCGGGACAGCAGGGCAGACCAAGGCAGATGAGACCCGAACAGGCACAGTCAGTTGCCGTAAAGAGGGACTTCACGGAGGATGAACGCGAGATCTATTCTCCTTTCATTTCCATAGGAGGCATGGCAGGACGTCTGCTCCAGGTTCTTCCGCTTGTGAGCATGACCGGAAGAAAGGGAAATATCCTTATCTCGGGAAATGAATCAACACTAAGGATAGCGCTAGCCCAGTCCTTTGCAAAGGACATACAGCTTAAGAATCCCATGATGGGGATCAAGGTTGCCAAGATAAGTGCTGAAACCTTTAACACAAAGGATATAGAAAAATCCTTAAGGGCGCTGGACGGAAATATACTTGTCATAGAAAGAGCGGGAAGATTATCACCCGGGACCGTGGGGAGTCTGCTTCAGATACTGGATTCGGACGGTCTGTCCATCCTGGTGATCATGGAGGATTCGAAGAGCGCATTAAAGAACCTTCCCCTGCAGGACGGACTTTTCAGGAGAGTCTTCAATGCCGAGGTTGAGATTCCAAGATTTACGAATGACGATCTTGTCAAGCATGCTCAGGACTATGCAAGGGAGAGGGAATATCAGATAGACGATCTGGCGATACTTGCTCTCTACAGACGGATCGATGAACTTCAGACAGCTGACCACCTTGTGACAGCCGAAGAGGTCGAGGACATCATGGAAGGAGCCATAAAGAACGTTAATAAAAAGAATATGGCACACTTTATGGATGTGCTTCTTGCAAAAAGGTACAATAAGGACGATCTTATAATAATAAGAGAAAAGGATTTTGAGAAAAGATGAACGGTTTAGATGAAAAAGGAAAAGGATCCGGGGTAAAGCAGACAACACAGAAAAAGCCTGTCGCAAAAAAGACAACTGCTAAAAAGGCTGCTGTGAAGAAGACGACGGAAGTTGGTAAGGTTTCCGTAAACAAGGCTGAGAAAACCGCACCTGAAATAAAAGAGCCGGTGTTCATCAGTGACATGGATGCCTACCTTTTCGGGAAGGGACGCCACTATGAGATCTATAAAAAACTGGGCGCACACCCTTCGATTGAAGACGGTAAGGATGGATATTTCTTTGCGGTCTGGGCTCCTAATGCCATATATGTCAGTGTGGTGGGAGATTTTAACGGATGGCGCACAGATGACAACCCCATGACCAAAATGGAGGAGATCGGGATCTGGACATGCTTCATTCCGGGAATTCAGGAAGGAGCTCTTTACAAATACCACATCGTTTCCGAAAAGGGAAATGTGCTGTATAAAGCCGACCCCTATGCAACCTATGCGGAAAAAAGACCGGGAACCGCTTCGAGAACCTATGATCTGGGACATTTCAACTGGACCGATGAAAAGTGGATAAAGAAACGTGAGAAGGCCGATGTTTTTAAGGAGCCGATGGCGATATATGAAGTGCATCTCGGATCATGGATGAGACATCCCACTTCGGAAAACGACGGCTTCTACAGCTATAAGGATTTCACGGACAGGATAGTAGAATACCTGAAGGACATGCCCTATACCCATGTTGAGCTTATGGGCATGGCGGAATATCCCTTTGACGGATCCTGGGGCTATCAGGTCACAGGCTACTTTGCCCCCACATCCAGATACGGATGCCCGGATGATTTCAGGTATATGATCAATAAACTTCATGAAAACGGGATTGGGGTCATCCTTGACTGGGTTCCTGCACATTTCCCCAGAGATGCGCACGGTCTTGCCCTTTTTGACGGATCACCCCTGTATGAATATGCGGATCCCAAGAAGGGAGAGCATCCCGATTGGGGTACCAAAATATTTGATTATGGCAAGAATGAGGTAAAGAATTTCCTGATATCCAATGCAAACTACTGGATCAGGGAATTCCATGTGGATGGACTGAGGGTTGATGCGGTCGCTTCCATGCTGTATCTGGACTACGGAAAGCAGAGCGGCCAGTGGGTTGCCAATAAATTCGGAGGCAACAAGAACCTGGAAGCCATAGAATTCTTTAAGCACCTTAATTCTGAAATGAGGGGAGCCTTCCCGGGAGTGGTCATGATAGCCGAGGAATCCACGGCATGGCCCAAGGTTACGGGCAGGCCCGAAGACGACGGACTCGGATTCACATTCAAGTGGAACATGGGATGGATGCATGACTTCTGCGACTATATGAAGCTGGATCCCTATTTCAGAAAAGATAATCACTATAAGATGACATTTGCGATGAGCTATAATTCATCTGAGAATTACATTCTCGTCCTAAGTCATGATGAGGTTGTTCATCTCAAGTGTTCGATGCTGATGAAAATGCCCGGATTCAAGGTGGACAAGTTTGCAAATCTGAGAGCAGGATATACCTTCATGTTCGGACACTGTGGAAAGAAACTTCTTTTCATGGGGCAGGAATTTGCCCAGGAGAGAGAATGGAGTGAGGAAAGGGAACTTGACTGGTACTGTCTTGAGGATCCGCTGCATGCCGGTATGAAGCTCTATGTCGGAGATCTTCTGAAAATGTACAGAAAGTATCCTTCACTTTGGGAGTTCGACAATTCCAATGACGGATTCAAATGGATAAATGCTGACGATACGGAAAAGAGCCTTTACTCCTTCATAAGGACAAATTCCACCGGAAAGGACAGTCTTGTTTTTGTCGTGAATTTTACACCAATGAAAAGAGAGGATTACAGAGTTGGGGTTCCAAAACTCGGGAAATATACTCTTCTCTTAAACAGTGATGACAGGAAATACGGAGGAACAGGTGTTGAGATCGCTTCTTCACTTAAGTCGGAAGATGTGCCCTGGGATAACCAGCCCTATTCCATTCCATTCACCCTGCCGCCCTTTGGTGCAGTTGTCCTGAAGTTCTGAATGAGTCAAAAAAAGATCACAGATTTACCCCGCATTTTTGCTGCGGGGTATTTTTTAGCCCGACAAAAGGAAGGCAGAGGGTTTTGAATCAGGACTGTAATGCCGATAAAATGGTTAGCAGGTTTCTTTAAGCTCGCTTTTTTCTATGGAGGATATATGAAGATAGATCTTACACGTCTGGAACTCGATAAATCCGGTGCAGAACCGGCTGTTTTGAATGTGACAAAACAGAAGCACTTAAGCTCTGCAGAGGTCCAGGCATCCGGCGTTTTCACCGAAATAGGCTCTAATGCCCTGGATAATCTTCACGCTTACAGCAAAAAGAACAGGACGGCTGCGCAGAAGATATCCGAGGCGGAGTTTTCCGATGAAAAGATCAACAGGAACTACATGGCCGTCATGGCAAACACCATGTCCGGAAAGGATTTTAAGGAACTGGTGGAAAAGGGTTATGCTCCGGGACAGATGCAGCCGAAGGATGCCGTAAACTCCCTTGACCGGATGAAGGTTAAGCTTTCTCAGGCCGGAGTTGAGGTTGAGGGCTATACGGATACCGTGTCCGTGGACAAAGCAGAACAGATCACCGGATCAAGAACCATGGCAAACAGGGTGACCGGAGACAGGGCTCAGACAGAAACGGGACTTGAAAAAAGGATCGGGACTGAAGAAAAAGCCACGGAAAACAAGCAGGTGATCCCGGACGAAAAGGAGATCAGGGCTGCGCTTAAAGAGGCGGATCTTCCTGAAACAGAGGAAAACCTGACTGATATAAAAGAGGCTTTTGAAACAGCATCGGAAATAAAGACTTTTGGGGAGGCTGCAATGCTGTTTATGGTGGAAAACGAGATGGAACCCACCATAAGGAACGTATATGAAGCCGGCTTTTCGGCGGGATCCGGTACCGGTTCAGGCAGGGGCGGATACTTTTATGAGGGAACGGGCTATATTTCGGCGGCAGCGGAGGGGTTCGACGGAGCAGACAACAGTGAACTGTTGAGGCAGATAGATGATGTGATCGAATCTGCCGGACTTAAGTCCGGCGAAGAAAGCAGAATGGATGCCGAAAACCTGATCGAAAAGGGGATACCTCTAACAAAGGAAAATCTTCTGCTCTTTACCGACCTGAAAAAGACAGACCTGAGACCAGAGCTTGGTGAAATGACTTCCTCAATAGCAAGGGGCAAGAGGCCCATGGATGCATATCTGGTCAGGGATTACAACAATATCAGATCCGAAAGACAGCTCAAGGAAGCAGGACTTATGATGTCTCTTGAAGCAAACAGGAGGCTGATCGCTGACGGAAAAGAGCTGGATACCTCCTATCTTGAAAGTGAGGTTGAGGAACTGAAAAAGAATGAGAAGGCTCTTTGGGATCTTCTTGAAGAGACTGTGCATACTGCCGGGGAGATAAGGAAAGCACCGGCCGAACTCATCGGAAACTATGAATTCCAAAAGATACCCGTTAAGAGAGATGAACTGTCCCTGAGTGACATCCGCTCGGAAGGGACTTTGCTCAGGAACAGATATGAGGAAATGCAGGCTGTCTATGAAGCAGTGGGAACAGAGGTAAGGCCTGATCTGGGAGACAGCATAAAAAAAGCCTTTAACAATGTGGATGACCTTCTGAAAGAGGCCGGATCTGAGGTGAATGATGAAAACCGGAGAGCGGTACGCATCCTGGGCTACAGTTCCATGGAGATCAATGCGGAGAATATAGACAGGATCAGGGAGGCGGACGGAAAGATCAATACTATGATAAGCCTTCTTACACCGAAAAATGTTCTGAGACTCATAAGGGATAACGTGAATCCCCTGACCGTCAGTGTCGATGAACTGAACAGGAGGCTTAATTCATATGCGGACAGTGATGAGGAGCAGACAGAGGAGTTTGCAAAATATCTTGTGAAGATGAGAGACAGGGGGGAGATAACACAGGAGGAGGCAGCTTCTTATGTGGGAATATACAGACTTGTAGATAAACTTAACAGAACAGACGGAGCGGCCATCGGAAGTCTCATAAATCAGAACGCCGTGCTTTCGGCAAGGAATCTGCTGACTGCATTGAGAAGTTCGGGCCGAGGGCATCTGGATTACATTATTGATAATGAATTCGGAGGCATGCAGACGGTTGAAGATGAAACGGTGCTTAAGATAGACACCCAGATAAGTACCGCCTTTTCGGAAGAATACTACGAGGAAGAAACACAGAAATTTGTGGATGCGGCAAAGGCGGAGGAAAGACTATACAAGCTGCTGAATGATGCGGGCATGGAAACATCTGCCGATAATATAAATGCTGCGGCACAGCTCCTGAATACAAACGGAAGATTCTTCAGGAACCTTCTGACGGATGAAAATGAAAAGGCTCGTGAAAGGCTGAAGAAGGCTGCGAAAAAGACTTTTGAGTCCATGGATGACCCTGAGGAGTTTTCGGATGCATATGATGAGATGGTAAATGAAGAGATCATAGCAGCCTTTGAAGGGGAAAGGCTCGACATCAGGGCTCTTCAGACCGAAACAAAGGTGATCTCCGTACAGAAGACTTTTTCCGACAGAGAAAGCTATCAGGTTCCGGTTGAGATAAACGGAGAGATAACTTCAATAAATCTTCAGATAAGGCATGGAGAAAATCGTGGAAATGTCGATATATATTTTGAAAGCGACAGCCTGGGCGTGATCTCTGCGGGGTTCACCCTGGATGAAAGAACCACTGAGGGGATCGTTGCCTGCGGAAGCAACAGAGGTTTTGCCTGGGTAGAAGATCACAGGGAAGAACTGGAGAAGGCACTGTCGCTTGGAACAAGGGAGATCACAATGGAGGTGATCCGGGCGGACGGACGTGTGAGCGATCGTCCTGTAGGTGCCAGGGATGGCGGGAATCTGGACAATGCCGTGTTATATAGAACGGCGAAGGCATTTATAGGAGGATTTATCCATGAAGATCAACAGTAACATTACGGCTTATACCACCAACAATGCATATCTGATAAATGAACGCAGACTTTCCAATGCGACCACAAGACTTTCCAGCGGTTTTAAGATCAATAAGGCGGGTGATGATCCTGCGAACTATGCCATAGGGAGCAAGATGAGGTCACAGCTCGAGTCACTGGACAAGGTTAAGACTAATGCAACCACCGGCACATCAGTGCTTGAAACTGCGGAGTCAGCCATAGGTGAGATCCAGTCGATGCTCCAGAGAATGAATGAACTTGCTGTCAAGGCAGCAAATACCACCGTGTCGGACAGTGACAGGAGCATGATCCAGAAAGAGGTTGAAGAGCTGAAAAAAGAGGTGACCAGGATCAGGAATACCACTGAGTTCAACGGTATGAATCTCCTTGACGGAACTTTTGAAAACAAGGGTTATTGCAGGAATTATGACAGCGTTAAGATAGAGAACTACTCCGAGGAAACGATAGCGGGTGCATATTCCGTTAAGCTGGATTATGAGGAGGGATACACGCTTGATACCTACAGTCTGACAGGAGATGTCTACGGCGTTTTCGGAACGGTTTTCCCTGAGGTTTCCGAGGTGGAAAGGGATGGGGACATTTTCAGAGTCACTGTTTCGGCCGAACCCGAGGGCCGGGAAATGATCTCAAGGGTATATGAGGTGACGAAAGCCGAGCTTGATGCAAACGGCGGAGTTTGTGCGGACATACCCGACATTAAAGATCCCTCCAAAAAGATAACTCTCAGTTTTGAAAAAACCTACACATATTCCGTCAGTGATGGTGCCGATAAAAGTGCTGTGGGAATCGGGTCTGCAACAGATCTTTTCGGAAAGCTGTCAGATCCCGACAGGGCATATTATACCAGCACCCGTACCATAAGCAGCCCCGACGGATCCGTTGACGAAGATTACGTTACGATAACTTCGAAGAACGGGACAGAGGTGACCTTCAGAATAACTGACAGGGCAGCAACAAAGGACCGGGATCTGGAAATCGAGCTCACCGGAAAGGGGGCATTAAGACTGCAGGTGGGTGTTGAGGAAGGAGAGGTTCTCCCCCTGTCTCTCACCGAAATGAGTCTCAGTAATATGCATATAGACGATCTGGATCTCTCCACCGTTGGTTCGGCAACAAAGGGGATCGACAAGATCAAATACGGGCTGAATTTTGTCAGTTCCGTAAGGTCAAGGATAGGTGCCTATGAAAACCGTCTTGAAAATACCCTGAACTATGTTGATGCTTCGAATGAAGCACTGACCACTTCCTTCTCAAGGATCACCGATACGGACATGGCAGAGGAAATGACTGAATATACGAACCTTCAGGTTCTGACTCAGGCAGGAATGTCGATGCTCGCTCAGGCAAATGAGTTTCCTCAGCAGGCCCTGCAGCTTCTTTCATGATGAGTTCCGTTAAAAAAGCCTTTGACCCCGGAATTGATGATTAGAGGAGGGAAGAAATGACACCTGAAAAAAAACAGGAATATACTGCGAGAATAACTTCTGCGAACAGGACAGGGATAATTGTGATCACCTACGAGCTTGCTCTGGGATATTTTCAGGATGCAAGGCAGGCTGCTTCCGGCAGTGACAAAGAAGGCTGCCGGACAGAGCTGAAGAGGGCCTCAAAATGCATAGAACAGCTTCTGGCGGCTCTTAACTATGATTACGTCATATCCCTGAACCTGATGAGAATATATAATTATATCCTGGAATGCATAAGACAGGCTTCATATTCAACAGATATGAACCATCTTGACGAACCGGAAAAGATCCTTGGAAGACTTAAGGCTTCATTTGAAGAGGTTGCAAAAACCGATACTTCAGGTCCGATGATGAGCGGAGCGGATGAGGTCTATGACGGGCTCACTTACAATGCAAAAGGAAGAACAAACTTAAACACGATGAAACGCCGGTAGGCCTGATAAAGAATAAACCGTAACAGTTCAGAACAGTTCTTAAGACCGAAGGGTTCTGATCTGTTACAAAATGATAATGATCACAGGACATAACCCCCGTAGCAATACGGGGGTTTGATCTGTTCGGAGATCCTGCTGACTACTGAACAGCAACGACAGTAACGACTACCGGATTTGAAGGCGGATTTGAAGGGGCAGGATTTGTTGTAAAACCGGAAGTATGGGTGTATAATGATTTTCGTATGTATTTTTTGAGATTAAGGGCATGAAATGAGAGGATTTTTCAGTTACGACGGTAAGTTTGCCACACTGATGGATAAGGTCGCAGGCCTGTTCTGGCTGAATCTGCTGACATTTATCTGCTCGCTGCCTGTAATAACGGCAGGTGCCTCTGTAACGGCATGCTATTATGTGACTCTCAAGATGGCAAGGAACGAAGAGGGCTACATCACAAAGAGTTTTTTCAGATCGTTCAGGCAGAATTTCAGACAGAGTACCATCATATGGCTTTTAATGCTGCTCTTTGGGGTGATCTTTTTTCTGGACTACAGGATGCTCGGCATAACTGCTCCGGGCGGCGAAAAGCTGGTTCCGTTCGCAAACGCGGTATTCATTGTGATCTGTGCCGTGGCGATGACATTTCTGATGATCGGCATATATGTGTTTCCGATACTTGCAAAATTTGACAACACGATAAAAAACACCATTAAAAATGCATTTATCATGAGCGTTCTGAATCTGCCGAAAACTTTGCTGCTTCTGGTCATAAATATGATCTTTCCGGCTCTTTTTGTTTTAGCGGTCATGACTGACAGAGCCTTGTGGATGATACCGTTCATCATCTGCTTCGGGATATCGGGGAGTGCGTATTTCTGTTCAAAAATTTATGTGGGAATATTTGATAAATATCTGCCGCATGAGGATGGGGGGTCCGGAACAGACGCAGCTTTGGAAAAGGGCTTGAAGCAGGATGACTGAAACGCAGGTCAGACCGGGTTAAGACAGACAGGCCATGCAGTAACGCCAAGCCCTTATATATGAGAGGAGAAGTATTTTTATCATGGGTGATTCAAAAAACGGATCAAAAATCAGTCTGCTGCAGTGGATAGTTCCTGCAGCGGTACTTCTGATCTTCATGATGGTCTCTCTGACGTATGCATCGTCAGACATCAGATCACTGGCTCTTTCAGATACATATAATGATATGTCCGGATATGCTTCGGAGCTTGGAAACGAAATGAGGTTTAACGTAAAGGGAACCCAGAACATGGCGGATACGGCTGCTTCCTTTGCGGAGACTCTTCTGGACGGTGGGCTTTCGGAACGGGATTTTGCCATGCAATACCTCAGGGACTGTGTGGACGGTTCCAACATAGTTCAGGCCTTTATCGTCGATGTTGGAGGAAGAGGATTTGATGCTGAAGGAGCACAGGCTGATGTTTCGGGAGAGAGTTTCTTTGAAGCCGCCCAGCTGGCAGACGGGACCAGCATCTCGGATATAGTGGAAGACGGAACCAGATTCCTGATATACGTTTCAGCCCCTGTCTATAAAAAAGACAGGGTTTCCGGCTTTGTGATCCTCGGAATGAGTCCGAAATGCTTTGAGACCCTTCCCCTGACTTCCAAATTCAACGGGCGTGCCCAGTATATGCTTGTCAGATCCGACGGGGTCATCACAAGCTCAGCAGGTGACAGCCTGCTGGGAAAGGGCGAAAGCCTCATAGGAAATCCGAATATGACTCTGGGCGATGACATGACAGAGGTGAAGCTGGCCAGAAACCTGGAAAACGGCAGGAGCGGTGTCATTAACTGCACGGTGAAGAATGAGAACCGCTATCTTGTATACAAGAGTTCCAAATTCAACGGCTGGTACGTATGTATCCTTGTTACGAATTCATATGTCTCCGGTCAGGTTGAAAGGTACGGCAGCATCATGAAGAGTCTTCTCACTCGCATAGCCGTGTCAATGACCCTGTTCTTCATAATAATAATAGCCATAAATGTCATAGGAAGACTGGTTTACCGCAAGCAGAGCGCAGCCTTAAAGGACAAGGCGGAGACGGATCTGCTCACAGGTCTTTTGAATAAGATGTCCACGGAAAAATATATCCAGGATTATCTTGAGGGAGAGGGCAGGGACAAACAGTCAATGTTCTTCCTTCTTGACATTGATAACTTCAAGAAGATCAATGACACCATGGGACATGCCTTCGGAGATGAGGTTCTTGCAACACTGGGTGAAAAGATATCCACCGAGTTCAGAGCCACGGATATCTTCGGAAGGATTGGCGGGGATGAGTTCGTCGTATTCCTGAAGGATATCAAGACGGACGAGATCAGGGATCGTGAAGCATCCAGGGTAGCGGACTTTTTCAAAAACTTTAAGGCAGGTGAATACGTTAAATATTCTGCCACTGCAAGTATAGGTGCTGCCATGTATCCAAAGGACGGAAACAGCTTTGAAAGCCTTTACAAAGCTGCCGATCAGGCTGTGTACCAGGCCAAGAAACACGGCAAGAACCAGCTTGCCTTCTACAGGCAGGAGCTTGGGGGAGAAGAGTCGGATACAGGCAGGCATGAGGAGTAGTAAAACTTACCTAAATATGCAGGGGTAATTTTGTATATTTGTGGTATGGAAAAAGAAAGACCGCTTTGTTATACTGAAATCCGTAATCATCGTACTTTTGGTGAGTTGTGATAACAAACAGGAGGAATTATAAAACATGGCAGGTTTATCATTAAAAAATGTCTGCAAGGTTTATCCCAACGGATTCGAAGCCGTTAAGGACTTTAATCTTGAGATTCAGGACAAGGAGTTCATAATCTTCGTAGGTCCTTCAGGATGCGGAAAGTCAACCACTCTTCGTATGATAGCAGGACTTGAAGAGATTTCGTCCGGAGAACTCAAGATAGGTGACAAGGTTGTAAACGATGTTGAGCCCAAGGACAGAGACATCGCGATGGTTTTCCAGAACTACGCTCTTTATCCGCACATGTCTGTATATGACAACATGGCATTCGGACTTAAACTCAGGAAGGTTCCCAAGGATGAAATAGATAAGATGGTTAAGGAAGCTGCAAAGATCCTCGATCTTACTGCTCTCCTGGACAGAAAGCCCAAGGCTCTTTCTGGTGGACAGAGACAGCGTGTTGCCATGGGACGTGCGATAGTCCGTAATCCCAAGGTGTTCCTTATGGACGAGCCTCTTTCAAACCTTGATGCAAAGCTTCGTGTTCAGATGAGAATTGAGATCGCAAAGCTTCATCAGAAGCTCGGAACAACCATCATCTACGTTACACACGATCAGACAGAGGCTATGACCCTCGGAACCAGGATCGTTGTTATGAAGGATGGTATCGTTCAGCAGGTTGATACTCCCCAGAATCTCTATGAGAAACCCGGAAACCTCTTTGTTGCAGGATTCATGGGATCACCTCAGATGAATTTCCTGGATGCGACCTGTGAGGTTAACGGAGACAAGGCATATTTAAAGGTTGCAGGAAGGAGCATACCTCTTCCTCCCGCTAAGTCAAAGAAGCTTATCGAAGGCGGATATGACGGAAAGGCAGTTACCTTCGGAATCCGTCCCGAGAATATATATGATTCCGAGATGACGATAAATACTCTTCCCCAGGAAGCAGTTTTTGAATCAACCATCAAGGTATATGAGCTTCTGGGCGCTGAAGTGTTCCTTTATTTTGACCTTGAGGAATTCCCGATCACGGCAAGAGTTGATCCCAGAACGACAGCAAGACCCGGAGATACGATCAAGTTCGCAATGGATGTTGAAAAGATCCACGTGTTTGATAAGGAGACATCCAAGACGATCACGAACTGATCAGAAAAAGGATTATTATGGAAGCGGGCTTTGTAAGCCCGCTTCTTTTTGCGTAAAGATAACAGAACAGGGCTCTGCCTGAAGGGGAAACCCTTCGGGAACGGATTTTAACTGAGAAAGAAAAGGATAGAAGAAGGCCATGCAGAATAAACACGAAAAGCTTACAGAAAGCGATGTAAAAAAGATCGAGGCGGAAATAGAGGACAGAAAGCTGAACATAAGGAAACAGCTCATCAAGGAGGTTCAGGAGGCGAGAGCCCAGGGAGACCTGAGCGAAAATTTCGAGTACTATGCAGCAAAAAAGGCAAAAAATGAGAATGAGAGCAGAATCAGCTATCTGGAAAGGATGCTGAAAAATGCCGAGATAATCTCTGACAGGTCAAAAGCCGATGAAGTCGGCTTAAATAATCGTGTGACAGTGTATTTTGAAGAGGATGATGAGGAACAGACCTTCAAGATCGTTACTTCGATACGGGGGAATTCCATGAAGAACATGATAAGCAACGAATCCCCGATAGGAAGGGCGCTGATGGGAAAAAAAGCCGGAAGCCGGGTTAAGATAAAGGTAAACGACAACTACAGCTATTACGTTGTGATACGTTCGATCGAAAAGACTACTGACGACTCCGAGGATGAGATAAAGAAGTTTTAGGATGCATCCTTCATCTTTTCAAGATTGGAAATGATGCCGTCTCTGGTCAGAGAATTGAGATCCCGGGCTGCTTCCAGCAGCCCGGTTATTTTTGAGACTTCGTTGCGGCTGACATAGATCCCGGCAAGAAGGGTGTAGTTTTTTGAAACATCCGTACCTATTTCAATGCCGTACTCAAGCAGGGTCACTGCTTCATCAACATGACCGTTTTTGATATACTTTTCGGAAAGCCTTGCAATGTTCTGAACAAGTCTTAAATAATTCATGTCACAGTTTGTAAGAAACGATATGTTTGCAGCCCCGTATTCAAGCTTAAGATCAGTGTTTGAAATGCCTGTGAAGTTTAAGATCTTTTTATCTGCCATGAGACGTATGCTGTCCTGCATTTCCCGGATCTCCGGGTCATCAGAGTCGGTGTCCAGAGGCAGGGCGTCGGGATCAACCCTGATGTATGGCAGATCCTCAACGGATTTCTTAGGGGTCTGATCGGCTTTGCGCTCCCTTTCCCAGAATTCCTTTTCGGGATCATAATTCCTCATGGAGCGGTTCATAAATATCTTGAAAAATAATGCCGTAACTACTATTATAATAAAAACAACAGGAACGTTATGCATGGCGTTTCCTTTCGGGAGGATGAAAAAATGATCTTTAACTGGTTTCAGGGAAAAAACCGTAAGCTGTTTACGGGAATAATCATAGCAATTCTGGTTCTGGCACTCGTGATCCCCATCTGTGCAAATTTTCTGCTCTAAAGATCTGTCCAAAACGGTCGTGCCTTATATTCTATCATAAATAAAAGAGGAATGATATTATGAAAAAGATTCTGAAAATCGTATTATGTCTTGCCCTGAGTGTCTCAATCTGCATTCCGGCTTTTGCACAGACATCGGAAGGCATATTAAACGGTGCGGGAGCGGGAGTTGGAGCAGGACATGGCTCGCCGTCCTTAGGGGAGGGAGAAGGGAGTTTGGATTCAGGCAGTCAGCCCGGTGCCGGCAACAGCGTGACAGGAGCGGTGGCGGTCGTGCCGGATGGAACAAAGACCTATTCGGCAACAGACACCATAAAGTCGGGTGTTTTTGCAGGACCCATCGATCTTTCGGGAATGACGGGTGAAAACGCCGAAACGGCAGTAAAACAATATGTAAGCAACCTTTCAAAGGCTAATGTAAATCTGAAGGTGGGAAATGACAATTCCGTGACCGTGACAGCAGGTGAACTGGGTCTGACCTGGAATAACGAGGAGATCGTGAATGAAGCGATGGGTCTCGGGAAATCCGGAAATATCATAAAGCGGTTTAAGGACATTTCCGACCTGAAAAGGACCAATAAGGTTTTTCCCATAGAAACCACCATAGATGACAATGTTGTTAAAAAGATCCTCCAGGAAAAGTGTTCGGTGTTTGATTCCCCGGCGGAGGATTCCACACTGACCCGGGAAAACGGAGCATTCAACGTGGTTGGGGGGCAGAACGGAACAAAACTAAATGTTGACTCGTCTGCGGAACTGATAGAAAACTATTTTGCCAACGGCTTCAGCGGATCTGATGTGCAGCTGGATATGGTGGTGGAAACCGACTATCCCAGAGGAGATGCGGAAACTCTTTCGAAAGTAAAGGATGTTCTGGGAACCTTCACCACAAAGTTCACATCATCAGGAAAGGACAGGGTAACAAATGTCTCAAACGGATGCTCACTGGTAAACGGGAGAACGGTCTATCCCGGCGAACAGATCTCGGTTCTGAGTTGCATAACACCCTTCACCGAGGAAAACGGATATGCCCTTGCGGGATCGTACTTAAATGGAGTGGTTGTTGAAAGCTTTGGCGGAGGAATATGCCAGGTCAGCACCACACTCTATCAGGCGGTTTTGAGAGCTGAGCTGCAGGTGGATGAAAGACACAATCATTCAATGGTGGTAAATTACGTCGATCATTCGGGGGATGCGGCAATAGCCGAGAGCAGCGGAAAGGACTTTAAGTTTACAAATAATTCGGAATATCCGATCTACATTGAGGGCTATACCAGTCCGGAAAAGACCATAACCTTCACCATCTACGGAGTAGAAACAAGACCCGAGGGCAGAACCCTGGAGTTTGAAAGCGTGGATCTTGAGGAAACAGAGCCGGTGGGTGAGAAGGTCGTTGCGGACTCTTCACAGCCTGCAGGTTATGCAAAGGGACAGTCCGCTCATGTCGGATATAAGTCTCAGCTATGGAAGATCGTGAAGGAAAACGGGCAGGAGAAGGAAAAGGTACAGGTGAATTCCAGTACCTACAAGGCTGTTCCGGCAACCCTTACCATGGGAACAGCGACATCAAATCCGGTAACGGCTTCAGCCATAAGCTCGGCCATAGCGACACAGTCGATAGACTACTGTAAGGCAGTGGCAGCCTCCGTGAAGATGGACGGAGGAGCAATGGCTCTTGCACAGCAGCAGGCACAGGCGGCAGTGGCAGCAGCTCCGGCTGATGTTGAGGTGGCAGCGGAAAATACGGCGCAGGAGCAGCCCCAGGTAGTTAACACAGATGCCCAGCAGTAGGAAGGAACTTCTCCTGGTAATGACAAAATATGCAGGTCTTGAAGGCACCTGCGCCCTTGTCAGGGATAAGAGAAGGGATCTGGCGGAGAGATTTTCGCCCCGGTTTCTGAACCGGACATTAAAACTGGAAGAAGAGTTAAGCAACGACGCAGACAGAGAAATAGCAGGCCATTATGAATGTGTGGGTCTGTCTGAGGCCGGGGAGAAGGGGATCTTTGCTTCACTCTGGGAACTGGCATCCGACCTTGGTCTGGGTCTTGAAGCAGATCTTAGAAAGATATCCCTGAGGCAGGAATCCATCGAGGTCACAAACTATCTGGATGTAAACCCCTACGAGATATCATCCGGAGGCGTGCTTCTGATCGCGGTAAAAAGGGATGAGGCAGGAAGTCTCCTGGATGAACTGGACGGTGCTTCGATCAATGCGGACATTATCGGAAGCTTCAATGAAGGAAACGACAGAGTGCTCCTGAACAGGGGAGCGGTGAGGTTCCTCACTCCCGTAAAACGGATAGAGGATGAGATAAAACTGAGAAATTCACAAAAAAGTTCAGGAAAGGTAGCAGATCAGTCATGGTAGAAGAAAAGGATTATGCAGGAGAACTGAGGCTTAAGATCTTAAAAGCCATAGAGCATGAGGGAAAGGTGGATCCCCACATGCTGGCCATACGCCTTGGGGTGGAGGAAACCGATGTTGTTAACGAGATGTCGGAAATGGAAAAAGAAGGAGTCATCTGCGGATACATGACCCTCATAGACTGGGATAAGACCGATGAACAGAAGGTCACGGCACTCATAGAGGTCAGGGTAACACCCCAGAGAGGTCAGGGTTTTGATGTGATCGCTGAAAGGATCTACAAATATTCGGAGGTGGATTCGGTCTATCTCATATCCGGAGGATTTGATCTTATGGTCATCATGGAAGGCAGCTCTCTTAAAGAGGTTTCAAGGTTTGTCACGGAAAAGCTTTCCACGCTGGAGTCGGTGCTAAGCTGTGCAACACACTTCATATTGAGAAAATACAAGATGAACGGAACGATCCTGGCAAAGAAGTATGAGGATGAAAGGATGCTGATAACACCATGAGAAACCCGGTAGCAACAAGGGTTCAGGAAATGAAATCCTCTGGAATCCGGAAATTTTTCGATATAGTTAACGAACGTAAGGATGCGATCTCGCTCGGAGTCGGGGAACCGGATTTCGATACACCCTGGCATATAAGAGACGAGGGAATCTATTCCCTGGAAAAGGGAAGGACCTTCTACACATCAAATTCCGGTCTCATGGAACTCAGACGGGAAATCTGTGCATATCTTAAAAGACGGGGTGTTGCAAAATACAGACCCGAAAATGAGGTGATCATAACCGTCGGAGGAAGCGAGGCCATTGACATAGGCTTAAGAGCCATGCTTGAGCCGGGAGAAGAGGTCATAATCCCCCAGCCCAGCTATGTTTCCTATGAACCCTGCACCATAATGGCGGGTGGAGTTCCCGTGATCGTGGAACTTGAAGAAAAGGACGAATTCAGACTGACACCTGAAAAGCTCTTAAATGCCATTACTCCAAAAACGAAGGTCGTGATACTTCCCTTTCCCAACAATCCCACGGGAGCCATCATGGAAAGGGAAGATCTTGAAAAGATCGCCAAAGTCATTAAGGAAAAGGATCTGTTCGTATTAAGCGACGAGATCTATTCCGAACTTTCATATAAGGAGCCTCACGTTTCCATAGCCTCGATAGAGGGGATGAGAGATAGGACTGTGCTCATAAACGGATTTTCAAAAGCCTATGCCATGACGGGATGGAGGCTTGGCTATGCCTGCGGACCGGAAAACATCATATCCCAGATGACAAAGCTTCATCAGTACTGTATCATGTGCGCACCCACAACGAGCCAGTATGCGGCTGTGGAAGCCTTAAAGCACGGAGACAGGGATGTGGAGATGATGAGAGAGGCATATAACGAACGCAGAAGATATCTGATGCATGAATTCAGGGAAATGGAGCTTCAGTGTTTTGAACCCTACGGGGCTTTCTATGTGTTTCCCAGTATAAAGAAGTTTAATATGACCTCGGATGAATTTGCCCTGCAGCTTCTTGAAAAGAAGAATGTGGCGGTCGTACCGGGAACAGCCTTTGGAGACTGCGGAGAGGGTTTCCTGCGCATTTCCTATGCATATTCGATAGAAAACCTGAAACAGGCCATTGACAGGATAAAAGAATTTATAGCGGAGCTTTAAAAATGATCTTAACGATAATCTCACTTGTGGTAACCATATATGCCTATCTGCTCATCCGGTTCGGGATCCATATGTTTCAGCAGAACGGATATAAGAACGGGGTTCATTTAAGGTGGATAAGCAAAAACAGGCTCAGGCTATATAAGGATGCCCTGAGCACCAGACCCGCGAAGAAACCGCTGGTATACACGCCCAGGGTCATAAGGCTTCTTGTGACCACCGTACTTCTTTTTGTGATCTGCTGCGGTCTGAACAGGCTGTTCGGAAATCAGCTGACCCTGTTTATTTTTGTGTTGATCTATACTTTTATCCTTGGACCCTATCTTCCGGTGATCAGCAATGTGGCCAATTCACCTGTTGAAAAAGCCATCAGCAACGGCTTTATCAGGAAGGCAAAGAAGAAGCTCAGCGAATGCAGGAACCTGACAGTCATAGGTGTGACGGGATCCTATGGTAAGACAAGCGTTAAGTTTTTCCTGAATACCCTCCTTTCAACAAAATTCGAGGTTCTTGCAACACCGGAAAGCTACAACACACCGATGGGAGTTGTGAAGACCATCAATAATTTTCTGAAACCGACCCATGATCTTTTTATCTGTGAGATGGGAGCCAGAAATGTGGGGGACATCAAAGAACTCTGCGACATCGTCCATCCGAAACACGGAATAATAACCTCCATAGGAGCCCAGCATCTGGAGTCCTTTAAAACCCAGGAAAACATTGTGAAGACCAAATTTGAACTTGCAGATGCGCTGCCTTCGGACGGATACCTTTTTCTTAACTATGACAATGAATTCATAACCGGGCACAACAGCAATGAGAAGGCAGTCACCTATTCGGCAAAGGGAAAGGGAAAATACAATGCTTCCGAAATAAAGACCTCAATAAAGGGAACCACCTTTAAGGTCACTGCCCCGGACGGCGGGGAAGAGGAATTTTCCATGCGGCTGATAGGGTCACACAATGTGATAAATGTCCTTGGTGCCATCAGTGTGGCAAATACCCTGGGGATTCCCCTTAAGGATCTTAAAACAGGAGTCAGACTCTTAAAACCCATTGAACACAGACTTAATCTCATAGATAAGAACGGGGTCACCATCATCGATGATGCCTACAATTCAAATCCCACGGGGGCAAAGGCAGCCTTGGAAACTCTGGCAATGTTTGAGGATTCTACAAAAATTCTCATCACACCCGGCATGGTGGAGCTTGGTGAGAAGGAGGACGAACTTAACGGGGAATTCGGAAAACAGGCAGCACAGATGGCTGACTACATAATCCTTGTGGGGGAAAAGCAGACCGAGGCCATTAAAAAGGGCGTGGAAGAAACAGACTTTGATATGAAAAAACTGATCGTAGCTGACAGTTTTAACGATGCGATGAGCAGAGTTTATTCGATACCCGGTGAACAGCACAAGGTCATACTTCTGGAAAATGACCTGCCGGATAACTATTGAAAAGAAGGGAGAATCAGGTGACATGAAGATACAGGTAGCGGTGATCTTCGGGGGCAGATCCGTTGAACATGAGGTTTCGATAATCTCGGCTTTGCAGGCCATATCAAACATGGATGCGGAAAAATATGACATAACGCCGGTATATCTGACAAAAGAAAACGAATTCTTTACGGGAGAATATATCTGGAATATTGAAGAATACAGAAATATAGACAGATTGCTCATAAATTCAACGAGGGTTACCTTTATAAACGAAAAGGACAGATATTACATAGTAAATTATCCCCAGAAGAGGCTGGGGAGCAGGCTTAAGAAAGAAATAGACATTGTGCTTCCGATCGTTCACGGAACCAATGTTGAAGACGGGACTCTCATGGGCTACCTGAAGACCATGGGAATACCCTTTGCAGGCTGTGACCTCACATGCTCGGTAATCGGAATGGACAAATATGTCCAGAAGCTTGTGTTCAGGGACAATGGCATACCGGCACTTGAATGCCTCAGGTTCAACATGGATGACTACAGGGACGTGGACGGGATAGTCAAAAAGATCGAGGAAAAATTCGGATATCCGGTGATCGCGAAGCCCGTGAATTCGGGATCATCTGTGGGGATAAGTGTTGCAGACAATAAGGATGAGCTGACAGACTGTATCGATACTGCATTTTCCTTTGCGAACACGATCCTGGTAGAAAGAGCGATAAAGAATCTGCAGGAGATCAACTGCTCGGTGGTCGGGGACACGGAGGATGCCGGGGCATCCCTTTGTGAGGAACCCTTCCATTCGGATGAGATCTTAAGCTATGAGGATAAATATCTTAGCGGCGGCAAGGGTAAAAAAACGGGTGGAGCCTCCAAGGGAATGGCATCTGTTGCAAGAAAGATACCTGCGGATATCCCTGATGAGATGACAAAAAAGATACAGGAAATGGCTGTAAGGGCATTCAGGGCTCTGGGCTGCTGCGGAGTTGTACGCTTTGACTTCATGATAGACAAAGACAGCAGTGAGATTTTCATAAATGAGGTGAACACGATCCCCGGCTCTCTGTCCTTCTATCTTTGGGAACCGGCGGGAGTGACCTACACCGAACTTCTGGACAAAATCATATCCCTGGCACTCAAGAGAACCAGGGATGAAAAAAGAGTTACATTCTCGTTTGAAACCAATATACTCGATCAGGCCTCCTTCGGAGGTGTCAAGAAATAGGATTTCATTACCCGGTCAAAGATCACGGGGGAGTCAATAAATGAAAAATGTCCGGCTCCCTCAAGTCTGACAAGACCCGAGCCTTTGATCAGTTTCTCCATTGTCTCTCCATCTGAAAGAGGGGTTGCCGTGTCTGCGGTGCCCCAGATGAGCAGGGTTTCGGCTTTGATGTTGCCGATTATATCCGTGAGATCCTCCGTAACGGCTTTAACAAGACACAGCCTCATCAGGGGAGATGCGTTTCTGTAGTCAGCAGAGCCGTGTCTTTTCCTGAATTCTTCCTGCTGCTTTTGAGAAAGGAATTTTTTTGCAACCCTGAAAAGCAGCTGCCTGGGACCGGAAACAACCGAAGACTTCGGGCGGATTCCGGCAGAATCTATGAGTACCAGTTTTTTAACCTCAAAAGGGAGGTTATCTCTGTTCATCAGCTTGATTATGACCCGTCCTCCGTAGGAATGGCCTATCAGTGAAAGACTATTTATCCCCAGCATCTTTATGAATTCAATGACAAAATCCGTGAATCCGTCCACATCCCAGCTTTCGGGAGGCTCGGGGGTGTCCCCCGTAAAACCGGGCATATCCAGAAGGATCACCCGGAAGTCTGAAGAAATGGTGTCTGCAACCTGCCTGTAAAGACCCCGCTTTGCGGCCCACCCGGGGAGGATGAGAACGAAGTCTCCCCTTTCTCCGATAATGTCATAATATGTATCGATTCTCATTACATTAATATTCATGTTCAGATGATAGCATTTTTTTTACCGGTGGACAAATATTATCATTGAATTTTTGTCACGGTGGTCATAAAATAGAGTAAGTGACGAAAGATATTCTTTCTTAAAAAACATGATTTATTAAAGGAGGGAACAAAATTGATCAACATTCCTAAAGCTAAAATCGGTATTGTTGCAGTGTCCAGAGACTGTTTTCCTGAGTCTCTTGCCGTAAACAGGAGGAAGGCTCTTGTTGAGGCGTACAAAAAGAACTACGATGCCGCAGACATCTATGAGTGTCCGATCTGTATTGTAGAGAGCGAGATCCACATGGTTCAGGCTCTCGAAGACATCAAGAAGAACGAGTGTAACGGACTTGTTGTATATCTCGGAAACTTCGGACCTGAGATCTCCGAAACTCTTCTTGCAAAGCACTATGACGGACCTGCACTTTTTATTGCTGCTGCTGAGGAAAGCCAGAATGACCTTTCCGACGGAAGAGGCGATGCATACTGCGGAATGCTTAATGCAAGCTACAATCTTGCATTAAGGAACATCAGGGCGGTCATTCCCGAGTATCCTGTTGGAACAGCTGAGGAGTGCGCAAAGATGATAAATGAGTTCGTACCCGTTGTAAGGGCGGTTGACGGACTTAAGAACCTGAAGGTGATCTCTTTCGGTCCCAGACCTCTTAACTTCCTTGCCTGCAATGCTCCCATCAAGCAGCTCTACAACATTGATGTAGAGATTGAGGAGAATTCAGAGCTGGATCTTTTCGAATCCTTCAACAATCATGCAGAGGATTCAAGGATCAAGGATGTTGTTGATGAAATGGCAAAGGAGCTTGGAACAGGAAACAAGATCCCCGAGATCCTTCCCAAGCTTGCACAGTATGAGCTCACTCTCACAGACTGGATCGAGGCTCATAAGGGCTACAGGAAGTATGTGACCATAGCAGGAAAGTGCTGGCCGGCATTCCAGACCCAGTTCAAGTTTGTTCCCTGCTATGTAAATTCAAGACTCACAGGCAAGGGTATCCCCGTTTCCTGCGAGGTTGATATCTACGGAGCACTTTCCGAATATATCGGAACCTGCATTTCAAATGACAGCGTAACCCTTCTGGACATCAACAATTCCGTTCCTGCGGATATGTACAATGAGTCCATAAAGGGCAAGTTCGATTATAAGCACACCGATACATTCATGGGCTTCCACTGCGGAAACACCTGCTCATCCAAGCTTGCTGCATGTGAGATGAGATATCAGAAGATCATGGCAAGAAATCTTCCCAGAGAGGTCACCAACGGAACTCTTGAAGGAGACATCGCACCCGGTGAGATCACCTTCTACAGACTTCAGTCAACAGCAGACAATGTTCTTCGTGCATACGTGGCAGAAGGAGAGGTTCTTCCTGTTGCAACCAAGTCATTCGGAGGCATCGGCGTGTTTGCTATTCCGGAGATGGGACGTTTCTACAGACACTGGCTCATTGAAAAGAACTTCCCTCATCACGGAGCAGTTATGTTCGGACACTACGGCAAGCCCTTCTTTGAGGTTCTCAAGTATATCGGCGTAGATCCCAAAGAGATCGGATACAACCAGCCGAAGGAGATGAGATATCCCACAGAGAATCCTTTTGCATAACAGGGACTTCGGAAACGAATAAATGAAAGAAGAAAGCCGGGTGGCAGATGCCATCCGGCTTTTCTTAAAGCATCACCACAGATTGTGTTTATTAATTTTAATGTAACAATATATAGCGATTATTTCGGCAGATTTGACAATTTATTACGAAGTTGTTACAATTTGGCTATGATTATGAGGAAAATAAGGGCAGCGGCGGCCATGATGCTTTCGGTTCTGCTGTGTCTTACAACTGCATATCATGTAAAGGCAGATACTTTTCTGGAGGGAGTTTATGCAGGAGCCGGAAAGTACGGCACCGTGACTGGCGATGATTCCGATCCGGAGTCGGCTATGGTGGCTGTTTCGGAGCCCGTGAAAGTTTCTTTTGCAACAGGTGCGGGTGCGGCAGACAGCAGCATAAGCATGATCCCGGTTTCACTTGCGGAAATGACAGAGGTGGAGCTGAGCAGCGGAGAGCCGGATCTGTCGGAAAATGCTGCCGAATCTGAGCCGGAAGAGTATGACGAGCTTGACGGTATGTGCCTGGCTGAGGTTGATGATGCAATGAATGTCAGGACAGAACCCACAGAGGATTCTTCAATAGCAGGCTATCTTTATAAAAACTGTGTTGCCCAGATCCTTGAGGAAGGGGACGGCTGGACACGAGTGAAGTCTGGAAAGCTTGAAGGATGGGCAAAAAATGATTATCTTGTGTTCGGAGATGAGGCAAAGCAGAAAATAGAGGAGACCAACAGCAAGGTTGCCACAGTCAACACGGAAACCTTAAGGGTTCGTAAGGAGGCTGACGAGAATTCGGGCATAACGGCTCTTCTGGGTGAAGGGTCCGAGGTAAGCGTTGTATCGGCAGGTGAAGACTGGACAAAGATCAGTTTTGATGACGGTACGGAAGGACGCGACGAAGGCTACGTTTCAAGTGACTATATATCAATAGGCTATTCCTTCCTGGAAGGTGAGACCATAGAGGCGGTTCAGGCCAGGGAGAAGAAGGCAAAAGAAGAAAAGGAAGCTGCGGCAAAGGCAGCGGCCAAGTCAAAGAAATCCGAAAAGTCCACAGGTAAAACGGCGGGATCGCAGACAGCAGCACCTGCAATCACTAATAACGGGGCTGTGAGTGCCGGAGTTGATGATGAGACACTTCTGGCGGCGCTGATCCAGTGTGAATGCGGAAATGACAGCTATGAAGGAAAGCTGGCAGTCGGAGCTGTTGTCATGAACAGGGCACGTGGGGCATATGGCAGCATATCCAAGGCTATCTATGCACCGGGACAGTTCGGACCTGCCTCATCAGGAAAGCTGGCTCTTACTCTTCAGACGGGAGCTATCAGCGGATCTTCAAGACAGGCAGCACAGGATGCCATAAGCGGGATTTCAAACATAGGGGCGGCCACACACTTCAGGAATTCCAGATCCGGATATGCGGGAGTTGTAGTCGGGCACCATGTGTTCTGGTAAATATTTTACTCTTTGACCGGTTGAGGACGGTGACCATACAGGATGACTTTATAGTATAATTGAGCCGGATCCGTTGAGGGGATCACGGCTCAATGTTTTATAGAGGAGGAGAACGGTGATGACATTAAAGGGAAGAAGTTTTCTGACGCTGAAGGACTTTACGAAAGAGGAGATAGAATACCTTCTGGATCTTGCTGCATCCCTAAAGGAAAAAAAGAAGAAGGGAATCCTTACCGAAGAACTTAAGGGAAAGAATGTGGTGCTCATATTTGAAAAGACCTCTACCCGGACCAGATGCTCCTTTGAAACAGCAGCACACGACCTGGGAATGGGAACCACCTATCTTGATCCCAAGGGTTCACAGATCGGAAAAAAAGAAAGCATAGAAGACACGGCAAAGGTGCTGGGACGGATATACGACGGGATCGAATACAGAGGCTTCGGACAGGAGATCGTGGAATGTCTGGCGGAAAATGCGGGTGTTCCCGTGTGGAACGGACTTACAAACGAATACCATCCGACCCAGATCCTGGCTGACATGCTCACGATCAGAGAACACCTCGGGGAATTGAAGGGAAAGACACTGGTCTATATGGGAGATGCAAGGTATAACATGGGCAATTCTCTCATGATCGGCTGCTCCAAGCTGGGACTGAACTTCCGTGCCGTTGCACCCGAAAAGTATTTTCCGGCAGAAGAGCTGGTTAAGGAATGCAGACAATGGGCTGACGAAAGCGGTGGCAGCGTTGAACTTATAAGTGACGTTGAAAAGGGCACAGAGGGAGCGGACATTGTATACACCGATGTGTGGGTATCAATGGGAGAGCCTGAGGAGGTCTGGGAGGAAAGGATCAGGGATCTGACACCCTACAGGGTAACAATGGATGTGATGAACAGAGCTTCAAAGAAGGCCATATTCCTTCACTGTCTGCCTGCTTTTCATGATCTTAATACGGATATAGCAAAGGATATTTATAAGAAATTCGGACTCACCGAGATGGAGGTGTCCGATGAAGTGTTCAAAAAATACGAGGCATCGGTATTTGACGAAGCAGAAAACAGGATGCACACCATAAAGGCTGTGATGGCTGCAACACTTAAGGATGACTGGGGCATTTAAGAATGGACGAGGGTCTTACGGAGCTTTTAAGCAGGGGAGGATTCGTTTCCGGACAGCAGATAGCGGATGCGCTGGGAGTGTCCAGAAATGCCGTCTGGAAGGCTGTGGAGAGGATACGCCGGGAGGGCTATGAGATAGAGGCTGTCACGGGGAAGGGCTACAGGCTTTCCGGCAGAAGAGATGCATTCGGAGAAAATGCCGTAAAAGAAGGAATAAAGACGGAGTATCTTGGTCACGAGGTCATCTTTTTTGATAGGATCGACTCAACCAATGACGAGATAAAAAGAAGGGCAGACAGGGGGGCAAAGGAAGGCCTTCTTGCCGTTGCGGATGTTCAGGACAAGGGAAAGGGAAGACGGGGAAGAAGCTGGGCAAACCCTCCGGGGGTTAACATAGCCATGAGCCTGCTCTTAAGACCGGACCTTTCACCCAACACAGCCCCCATGCTGACACTTGTCATGGCGATGGCCTGCGCGGAAGGGATAAAGAAGGTCACGGATCTCGATGCACTGATAAAATGGCCGAATGACATAGTGATAAACGGAAGGAAATGCGTCGGGATACTCACGGAAATGACGGCAGAGCCGGACTATATCAAAGATGTTATAATCGGAGTCGGGATAAATGTCAATAACACAGACTTTCCCGGGGAAATAGAAAAAACGGCAACGTCACTCTATCTGGAAAGCGGAAAAAAACAGCCAAGGGCTCAGATCGCATCACAGATCATAAACTCCTTTGAGGTGCTCTATGACAGGTTTAAGGAACAGGGCACACTGGAAAGCCTTTCGGACAGATATAACAGCATGTGTGTGAATGTGGGCAGAAGAGTGTGTGTCATGGATCCGAAGGGGGCTTATGAAGCCGATGCGCTGGGGATCAATGACAGGGGAGAACTCAGAGTAAGGGATGATTCGGGAAGTGAATCCCTGGTCTATGCAGGGGAAGTATCGGTGAGAGGAATATACGGTTACGCAATATAATGGACGACTATAACTATACTGACAGGGTTGTGCTCTGCGGAGCAAATTCCTATGATAAAAAATACTATTTCAATCCTGAATTTTCAAAGCTTCCGGAAAAAGTCAGAGAGGACATACATATAATCTGCGTCCTTTTTACCGAAGAGGTGGGAGGGATTTTCAGGATGGAATTCAATGAGGAAGGAAATCTGGAGCTTGTGACCGAGGCTGCTGAAGAAGACATCCTTTATGATGAGATAGGTGCAGGGCTGCTGGTAAAGGAAGTACAGAAAAGCAGAAGGGAACTGTTTGAAGAACTGAACCTTTTCTACAGAGTCATCATATGGGGAGAGGATATAGACGGGCTTTAAGATAAGAGAGTATGAAGATAGGCAGTGTTGAACTGGAAAACAGATATGTTTTAGCACCGATGGCAGGGGTAAGTGACCTGCCATTTCGTCTGATATGCAGACAGCTCGGGGCGGGACTTGTCTGCATGGAAATGGTCAGTGCCAAGGCCATACACTATGACAATAAAAAAACCTTTGACCTCATGCAGACGGAAGAGGCGGAAAGACCCGTCAGCCTTCAGATCTTCGGAAGCGAACCTGAGATCATGGCAGAAAGCGCAAAGAGGATCGAAGAAGAGCCCTTTGACATATTGGACATAAACATGGGGTGTCCCATGCCCAAGATCGTTAACAACGGGGAGGGCTCTGCGCTTATGAAGGATCCTCTGCTTGTGGGGAGGATCGTGTCTGCGGTAGCAGGGGCCATAAAAAAACCGGTTACGGTCAAGATCAGGAAGGGTTTCAACGATGAAAGCATAAATGCCCCGGAGATAGCGCATATAGCCCAGGAATCCGGAGCCTCGGCAGTTACGGTTCATGGAAGGACCAGGGAACAGTATTATGAGGGAAAGGCGGACTGGGAGATAATCAGGAAGGTTAAGGAAAGGGTGAGCATTCCCGTGATCGGAAACGGAGATGTGACAGACCTGAAAAGTGCAAGGGAAATGTTCCTTAAAACCGGTTGTGACGGAATCGCCATAGGAAGGGCGGCAAGGGGTAACCCCTGGATCTTTAAGGAACTGTCGGAAGAAAAAAGCTTCAGACCGGAAATCGGAGAGATCAGGGAGATGATGAAAAAGCATTGTCTCATGCAGGAGAAGGCCAAGGGCGAATATATAGCTGTCAGACAGATGAGAAAGCATATCGGATGGTACACTGCGGGACTGCCTCACTCATCCCGGCTGAGGATGCAGATAAACAATGTGGAAACCCTTGATTCACTGCTCAGACTTATTGACGAAATGTGATTTTTGACCTATAATTGCATAGCCTGTCAAGAGGGACTTAAAAATAAAGGGTGTAAGTCTTAAAACGCCTTAAAAAGATAGGAGAAAATAAAATGGCAGAAGAAGTAGCAAAGAAGAATGTGATCACATATGAGGGCCTTAAAAAGCTGGAGGATGAGCTTGAAGAATTAAAGACTGTCAAGCGTAAGGAGGTTGCCAAAAAGATCGCCGAGGCCAGAGAGCAGGGTGACCTTTCGGAGAATGCTGAATATGATGCCGCCAAGGCAGAGCAGCTTGAATATGAGAACAGGATAGAAGAGATAGAGCAGATCCTTAAATATGCCGAGGTGATCGTTGAAGATGAGGTGGATGTCAGAAAGGTATCCATAGGCTGCAAGGTGAAGATCATGGATCTTGAGTTTAATGACGAGATGGAATTCAAGATCGTCGGCAGCTCGGAAGCAAACAGCCTTAAGGGAAAGATCTCAAATGAATCTCCCGTAGGAAAGGCTCTTCTGGGCAAAAAAACCGGTGACACCGTTAAGGTGCAGACAAAATCCGGAACCATCAAGTACAGGATCTTAACCATAGAGAGGTCAAAGTAATGCCTGAGCAGGATATACTTGCGGTAAAAAGAGAAAAACTTAAAACCCTTCAGGACGAAGGAAGGGATCCCTTTCAGATCACAAAGTATGATGTGACACACCATGCCCTGGATATAAAAAACGGATTTGAAAACCTTGAGGACAGCACTGTTCGTGTTGCGGGCAGGATGATGTTCAAAAGAAAGATGGGCAAGGCGTCCTTCTGCAACTGCATGGATCGTTCGGGAAAGATCCAGGTCTATGTTGCAAGGGATTCCGTGGGCGAGGAAGCCTATGATGACTTTAAAAAGTTCATGGATGTGGGAGATATCATAGGGGTTGAGGGAAAGGTGTTCAGAACCCAGACCGGAGAGATATCTATTCACGCTTCAAAGCTGACTCTTCTGACAAAGGAGCTTAAGCCGTTGCCGGAGAAGTTCCACGGACTTACCGACACCGACATAAGATACAGGCAGAGATATGTGGATCTCATTATGAACGAAGAGGTGAAGGACACCTTCATAAAGCGATCCATGGTCATTAAAGAGATCAGGGATTTCTTAAACGGCAGGGATTTCCTGGAGGTCGAGACACCCATTCTGGTGTCAAACCCCGGAGGCGCTGCGGCAAGACCCTTCGAGACACATTTCAATGCCCTTGATGAGGACATGAAGCTCAGGATTTCACTCGAACTTTATCTCAAGAGGCTGATCGTCGGAGGACTTGAGAGGGTTTATGAGATAGGGCGGGTGTTCAGGAATGAAGGAGTGGATACCAGGCATAATCCCGAATTTACTCTTATGGAGCTCTATCAGGCCTTCACGGATTATCACGGAATGATGGATCTTACCGAGGATATGTTCAGACATGTGGCTGAAAAGGTTCTGGGAACGACGAAATTCAGGTACGGTGATGTCGAGCTCGACTTTGGAAAGCCTTTTGAAAGGATCACAATGACCGAGGCAGTTAAGAAATATTCCGGGATAGATTTTGATGATCCTTCACAGGTTCCTGATGATGAGGCTGCAAAGAAGCTTGCCGATGAGCATCATATTGAATATGAGGAGTTCCACAAAAAGGGAAATATTCTGAATCTCTTCTTTGAGGAGTTCTGTGAAGACAAGCTGATCCAGCCCACTTTTGTTATGGATCATCCGATCGAGATCTCTCCGCTGACCAAGAAAAAACCCGGTGAACCGGGCAAGGTTGAGAGATTTGAGCTTTTCATAAACGGATGGGAGATGTGCAATGCATACTCAGAGCTCAACGATCCCATAGACCAGCGTGAACGTTTTGCTGCGCAGGATGCGAATGCGGCAGCGGGAGACGAGGAAGCAGAGCATACGGACGAGGACTTCTTAAATGCCCTGGAGGTAGGCATGCCGCCCACAGGAGGCATAGGCTACGGAATAGACCGGCTGGTGATGCTGTTGACAGACAGCCCGGCGATCAGGGATGTGCTGTTGTTCCCTACGTTAAAAAGTCTATAATTTCGTCGCTCCTTGTCATTCCTTGTCACGCTTCGTCACACTACGGACAAGTATGGACAACGGCATGTAGACGCAAAAAGTCGCGTTTTCCGAGCCGAAAAGTGAGGTCTCTTGAAGCCTCATGTAAGAGTGGAAAAATGCTTCGTGCATCGTCACGGAACGTGATGTAGAGCACGGATTTGACTGAAACTAAACAGGTAAATTATCCAGAGGACAGCTTTTGGATGGTTTCACAGGCACTTACTTTAGAGAAATCTAGAGTAGGTGCCTTTTTTCGTGCTTGGGGCAACTTGTAAACATTTTTTATTCGAAAGGAGGCTCATGATCGTGGCGAAAAGATCAAAGGAAGAGCGGGAGGAAGAAAGAAAAAAGGAACTTCTTCGGACATTAAGAAGAGGACCGGATCTTGACCGGTTCATAGATGAGCAGAAACGGACTTTTGTTTCCTATGCCCAGGGCGCGCGGATGTATTCCATGAACTATTACTCATTCGTGAAACTGGCCAAAGAGGCAGGGGCAAATATCCGTATTAAGAAGAATGTGGTCATCGATCTGGAGTTGATCGACAAGTACTTGGAAAACAATTGCGAAGGCGCGGAAGGAGGAAACTGATATGGAAAGAGGAAGATCAAAAGATCCCGGTAAGCAGGAGAGACTGGATAATTACAAGGCTCAGTTCAAAAATGGCAAGAAGAAATGGGTTAGATACGATGAGGGCGCGATCCTTTATTCTATGGGGATCCACTCTTTTATGGATCTTGCAAATGAAGCTAAGGCAGTATATCGCATCAAGCGTATCTGTCTTGTGAATACTGAAAAGTTAGATGAGTACATTGAAGTAATGTACGGCGATCCGGAAAGTAACTAAGGAGGGCAAAGATCATGTGTAAAGTTATCGCAGTTGCAAATCAGAAGGGCGGTGTCGGCAAGACCACTACCGCTGTAAATCTCGGGATCGGATTGGCTGCTGAGGGCAACAAGGTTTTATTGATCGACGGAGATCCTCAGGGCTCTTTGACGATCAGTCTGGGATATAGAGAGCCGGATAGTCTTGAATATACACTGTCCACTCTGTTATCGGAAGTGATGGAAGAGAAGAAACTGTCTCTCGCACGGACTATCATTCAGCATGATGAAGGCGTGGATCTTATTCCGGCCAATATCGAATTGTCAGCACTTGAGATCAATCTGGTGAATGCCATGAGCAGAGAAGTCATGCTTCGGAGCATCGTTGAATATCTCAAAGCGGAATATGACTATAGGTATATTATTATCGATTGTATGCCGTCTTTGGGTATGCTTACGATCAACGCCCTGGCCTGTGCGGACAGTGTTCTGATCCCGGTGCAGGCGGCGTATCTTCCCGTAAAGGGTTTAGAGCAGCTTATCAAAACCATTGGGCGAGTACAGAGGAGACTTAATAAGAATCTCAGGATCGAAGGGATATTGCTTACGATGGTAGATGCCAGGACGAATTATGCCAGGGATATCTCACAGCTTGTTATAGATACATACTCGAATCAGATCGGAGTATTTCAGACCTGCATTCCTCTTTCAGTTCGTGCGGCAGAGATCAGTGCAGAAGGTTCCAGCATTTATCAGTATGATCCGAAAGGAAAGGCTGCTAATGCGTACCGGACATTAACGGAGGAGGTGTTGGATCGTGGCTAAGAGAGTTGGACAAAAAATCAAAATGACATCCATTGATGAACTGCTCTGTGTTCCTTCAGTTGCCGGTTGTGACGAGATCGAAGTCGTAAAGATCCGGCCGTTCAAGGATCATCCGTTTAAGGTCCTGGATGATGAAAAGATGCACGAGCTTGTGGAAAGTATCATGTTAAATGGTGTGCTGGTTCCGGTTACTGTCAGACCGCTTGAAGACGGAGATTATGAAATGATCTCCGGTCACCGACGGTTATTTGCAGTTAAGGAAATCGGGTTGGAAAGGATCCCTGCAATCGTAAAGAAGTACGACGATGATGAAGCTGTCCTGGCGATGGTTGATTCCAATCTGCAGAGAGAAGAAATCCTGCCGAGTGAGAAAGCGTTTGCTTATAAGATGCGTTATGATGCGATGCGCAGGCAAGGTCAGCGAAATGATCTAACTTCGTCCCGAATTGGGACGAAGTTGCCAGAAGGTCGGGCTGATGATGAACTTGCGGAAAAGGTTGGAGAAAGCCGCGGACAGTTGCATCGGTATCTCCGCCTGGTAGAACTCATCCCTCCAATTTTAGAATTGGTTGATAAGAAAGCCTTGGCACTTGCTACTGCTGTGGAAGTTTCTTTCCTTGACCATGAAGTTCAGCAGATGCTTTACGAGTATATGGTTGAGAATGAAATCTGCAAGACGTTTCAGATTTTTGCATTGAGAGATTATCTGAAGGAGAATGATACCATCACTAAGATGGAACTCATGCGGATACTGAATGAGAATGCGCCAAAGGACGAGAGTAACAGATTTCAGCAGCTCACGATCACAAAGAAAAAACTCCAGGAATACTTCCCACCGTTCTATACCAGATCTCAGATGGAGAAGGTGCTGTTCTTATTATTGGAAGAGTGGAAGAAAAAGAATGATGAAACGGGGGGTTGATTAGGGTTTTCCGCTTGAATTTGCGAAAACAAGCGGAAAAAACAAGCGACAAGCGGAAAAAACAAGCGGAAAAGCAGAAGTAAGGAGTCGGGAGCGACTCCTTTTTCTGTTCCGCAGGATATTCCTTGACATGTAGTCAATGACTACATATAATAAAGATAGAAACACACGCATTGACTACAGAGGAGGTGCCTATGAAGAAGGAAAAATATAACCTCGAAGGAATCGAGATTGAAGTAGAAAAGTACGATAAGAGCGACAAGGATGCAGAACGTCGTCGTTTGGCATATTGTTTCAGAATGATCAGGGAAAAGTCCGGTATGAGCAGGACTGATTTTTCTGCGTGGTTGGGTGTACCATATCGGACCATGCAGGAGTGGGAACTTGGCAGGAGAGCCATGCCGGAATATGTTTTACGTTTGATCGCCTATAAGGTGATGAATGAGCTACGAGAAGGGAGGATCGGTTAATATGTTCATATTAAGAAAAATCCTAAAACTTTTGTTGTTACCGGTTGCTTTTGTTCTGTTTTTTACTAGCTGGGCACTAGAAACTTCAATGAAGCTGACAGAATGGGCAGTGGGGCTGCTTACATTAATCGTTGGAGCAGCTATTATTTATAGTATCGTTATTCACAGGTGGGGGGATCTGTTCCTTTATTCACTTATATTTGCAGGCATTATGGCTATATTGATGGCAGTAGTTGTAGTCCAGGATTTTTGCAGTTCCATGCTTGAAAAGATAAGCATGTTGTAATTGGAGTGGATCATAAAGACCTACAGATGTAATGACAGACAGCTGCCCATCCGATATAATGGGTGGGCAACCAAATATATTATGGAGGTAACAGTCATGAACAAGTATGTTTCGCTGGATAAGCGAAGTAAAAAAGCGCAGCGCGAGTATCACGCAAAGCAGAGACGCACCTGGGGAGAACTTAATCCCGTGACAAGGAGCGTACCGAGCGGAAAGACTTACAATCGAAAGAAGGAAAAGCAGAGGACCGGCAAAGAATTCAGAAATGGATTTGATGCCGGTTTTTATATTATTCTAGATCGAAATCATGAAGGAATTGAAAACGCGCAATTTAATACTTGACAATTGAGCGTACATTCAACTATAATACAGACAGTTGAATAATCACTCAATTAAAAGAGGCGAGGAAATGGCAAAGAATGAGTATATCTGTGATTGCAATCCAATAAATCCGGAGTTGGTACAGGAAACGAGAAAAAGGATGCTCCCGGACAGGGCTTATGAGCGGGTGGCAGGATTCTTTAAGATAGTCGGTGATCCTACCAGATGTAAGATCGTATCGGCTCTTTCTATGAATGAAATGTGTGTCGGAGACATTGCGAATGTCTTGTCTATGACAAAATCATCAATATCGCACCAGCTCACCAAAATGAAAGGAGCCGGCGTGGTCAGATCAAGAAAAAACGGTAAGGAAGTTTATTATGCCCTGGATGATGAACATGTGGCGGAGATATTCGCGCTTACGGTGGCGCATATGGATCATCTTGCATGATGAAGAGCTTATTTCATAGGACATAGGAGCGTTACTTATGGGAAAGAAAGAGGAAAAGCACCTGCCGGTATATGGAATAGGTCCGATGCTTTGCTGGCCCATGGCTGTTTTAACCGTCGCTGGTATCTGGATGTCTGTCCGGGGAATTATCCCGGGTGCGATCGAAAATGGTTCGGCCAGGATATTATTACTGATTATCGGTATTCTGCTGATACTTGAAGGGGTTGCTTTGTTCTTTGGAGCAGATCTGCATGGAAACCTTAAGGACAATATCAAAGCAAATCAATTGAAGACGAACGGATCTTATAAATTTGTCAGAAATCCCTGCTATTGCCTGTTTCTTCTTTCCTGCACAGGAGCAATATGCATAGCTCATAATTATTGTCTGTTCATCCTGCCGGTCTTGTTCTGGCTGGAGATGACGATCGTATTGATCAATACGGAAGAAAAATGGCTTAAAGACCTGTATGGTCAGGAATATACAGAGTACTGCAGGAAAGTAAACAGGTGTATTCCATGGATCCCAAAGGGTTGATCGGAGGATAAAAGATGAATTGGTTCAGAACGATACTTGACGGAGTTGCGATGAGCGCGGTCTTCAACAGTTATGTAGCAGTATTCTGGCTTTTAAAGCCTCATTCGTTTATTGGAATGTTTCCGAAGGAACTGCAGAAAAAGGCAAGAGCCAGGACAGCGGAAGAAAAACGACATACATTGATCATGATATGCACACTGTATCCTGCACTGCTTGTCTGGATCATTCTCAGCACATGGCAGGCGGGTATCGTGGGATTCTGGAATATGTTCTGGACTGCCTATGTTGAGATGATGTTTATCAGCCTTGGAGATCTGTTTTTTCTGGATTATATGCTGCTGAAAGTTACGGGTACGAAGCTTCATGCCGACGGTGTTAAAGGAGATCCTTTTTACGAGCCGAAGAATGAACTTCTGAAATTGGGTCTGCCGGAACATTTGATCCTGTGGCCGGCTGTTTTCTGTCCTGTAGTCGGGGCAATAAGTGCCGGCGTGGGAGTATTACTTAGATAAAGAGCGGAGACGATAAATGAATTTTCTGACCTTTGGAGATAAAGAAAATCAATCGGTGATGTTCATCCACGGAATGGCTTCCACAGCTAAGCTTTGTTACGGACCGCTGCTGGAGTATTTAAAAGACTACTATGTAATTCTTGCCGAGGTGGACGGGCATAGTGACAGTCTGGGTGAACTGGAGAGCCTGGCCGATAACTGCACCGAGATCGAAAACTTCATTATGGAGAATCTGAATGGAGAATTGTATTGTCTATCCGGCTTTTCGATGGGAGGCACCATGGCGGTGGAGATAGTCGGACGGGGCAACGTCAGGATCTCCAAGGTGCTGCTGGATGCAGCATTTCTTACAAAGATGGGAGTTCTTACAAAGCTGTACGAGAATATATTCTGCAAAGCAATATCACGGTTGCAGCGGGGAAAGAAGATCCCTAAGCCTTTGATGGATCGCATCATGGGAAAAGATAATAACAGCGTGGTCGAGATGCTTTATACGAGAGTGACTCAAAAGACGATCACTAATGTGTGTGAATATGTGTACCGATATGATATCCCGGAAGGGATCAGACGATACACCGGTCAGACCGTATTCTGGTATGGTTCTAATGAACCGTATCCAAGGAAAAGCGCGGGACTGTTAAAGCAATATCTTCCCCAAATGGAAGTAGTTGAATTTGAGAATATGGGGCATGGTCAATACCTGCACGAGCACAGCGCGGAATATGCTGCAAAGATCATCGAGTATCTGGATACGTAAGTCGTATGGATACATAAAAGAAGGATCGATATAAGTGCAGAGAGGTGAATATCTTGAAAACTGTTAAAAAGACAAGTATCTTTCCTGTAAGCAAAAAGAAAGTGTTTGCTAAGTTGTTGAAATTAAGCACACTCCAGTATATCGCATATCCATATGCTACGTTTACACCATTGGACGGAACTGACAATATGTCCTGGGAGGTTGGAAGTACTTCACGCTTTAAGTTCCGGCTCTTTGGCTTTATCCCATTCGGAACCCATACGATCAACGTGATCCGTTTTGGATCAGATGAAGGGATCTATACACATGAAGGAAACGAGCATGTTCCGACATGGAATCATGAGATCATCCTCGAAGAATTATCGGGAAACAAATGCAGATATACGGATAAGGTCGATATAGATGCCGGATGGAAAACAATCTTCATATGGATATGGGCGAATTTCTTTTACAGCCATAGACAGAGAAAGTGGATAAAACTTTTGAAGGGGAAGAATTGACATGTTAAAAACAGTATTGTTTATTGCATTTGTTGGACACATTTTGTGTGGCATATGTGATTGTCTGCTATCATACTCACCCAGCGGCAGGCTGGATCTGAAAGGGGCACTTAAGTCTTCTGACAGGATGAGAGAGGTATTTAAGGATTATCCTATCAAGTGGTCTCTTATCTCCATAATGCTAGGCGTATTTGCAATTACCATGTTTGGATTTGGTTATTTGGAATTAAGCAAATGGATGGCAGAGTATTCACAAACAGCATCTGTGATCATGTATATCTCTGCGGTTGTATTTCTGATACCGATCGTTGTTCATCACATAATATGCGGTTTGGTTGAGTGGCTTTATGTAAGACTTGGAAGAACAGATGAAGCTAGAGAAACTGTGATGGAATTTCAAAAAAAGACAATAGCAACCATGATAGTGGGTTATCTGGGGTTGCTTATATTTCTTGTTACTTTGTTTGTTATGGTCATAACCGGAAGGACATCGCTTCCTCAGTGGGCATGCGTGTTAAATACTTTGCCGCTGATGGTGCTTTTAGCACCTACAAAACTTCCCGCTAAAGGAAATATTGCCGGAGCTGTTATGTATTTGGGATTGTTCATTCTGTTATAGAAGGAAATTCAGCAGAAAAACAGAAGAGAGGGATTCATATGTTTTGGGATAAAATCTCACCATTATATGACTTATTCGAAAATGTATATAATCACAAGGTGTATTCCGGTACCGGGAAAAAGGTTGCTGAATTTATCGATCCTACGGATGTGGTCCTAGAAATTAAAACGCCGTATTTAATACAATTTAAGGTTGCCTGACCGTAGGGGTTTCGGTCGCCTCTTAGGGGTTTCGTTTTAGGTCAGGGGTTTCGGTTTTGAGTGTGAGTGTGTCGGTCAGATGTGACCGGCTTTTTTATTTGTGCTCCAACAGCTTAAAATGACTCTTCCTGCATTCGATGATCCCTTCACGCTGCATGCGCCCGAGTTCTTTTGACATATTCGTCCGTTCCAGATTCAGATAATCGGCAAGTTGCTGTCTGTCGAATGGAACATCAAATTCGTTTGTATGCTTCTGAAGAGATACTGTGTTTAGATATGAGAGGATGCGGCCTCTGGCACTTTTGGGAGCAGTATGAAAGCTTCTGCCGGAAAGAGTCAGGTTCTTATGCGCTGAGATCATGAGCAGGTTTCTTGTCAGCTTGTCTTTCCAAGTGGATGAAATTCCCGACTTAAACAGGCCACCTACGGTGACGAACAGGATGTTGCAGTCTTCGTTTGCACGCACATCCACAAGCATGACTTCATCAGGAAGGAGAGCATAGGTTTCTGCAAAGAACTGACCGGAACCGACATGGCTTAAGATAGTGCAGTTTCCCCAGACGTCATTGCTTTCGATTGTGACGCTTCCGGACAGAACGAGTCCCATGCGATCTGTAAGGCTTCCCGCATGCATGATGACAGTGCCCTTTTTATATTTTTTCTCCTGTGACCGCAGTTCCTTCAGACAAAGATGTATCTCTTCTTCTGTCATTGACCTGAACAAAGCGGTTTTTCCAAGTGTTTCTATTTCCATAGTTGTCCTCCGAAAAACTTTCTAAAATGTGGCTCAAACCACATACTTATATCTGGGATTATACTAAAATGCAATCAGAAAGGCAAGGAGGAATTGAAGATGGTAAGACAGATCATTCACATAGATGAGGAAAAATGTAATGGGTGCGGCATCTGTGCAAACGCCTGTCATGAGGGCGCAATCGATATTGTCAATGGCAAGGCTAAGCTTGTAAGGGAACATTTCTGTGATGGCTTTGGCGACTGCCTTCCGAATTGCCCGACAGGCGCAATTACATTCGAGCAAAGAGAAGCACCGGCTTATGATGAGGCAGCGGTAAAGAAAGCACAGGAGGCGAAAAAGATGAGTGAGAATGAGAAGAATATGATGGAGCAGATGGCGGCACATGCAGCGGGACATGGATGTCCGGGGTCGCGATTCATGCAGCTTGACCGAGGACAGGAAGCAGAGGATAACGAAGTGGACAGGACGGCATCTTTCAGACCGGTATCGAGGCTGAACCAGTGGCCTTGCCAGATAAAACTCCTGCCGACACAGGCACCGTTCTATGATGGCGCGAAGCTTTTGATTGCGGCCGACTGCACAGCCTATGCATACGCCAACTTGCACGAGGATTTTATGAAGGGAAAGATCACCCTGATCGGCTGTCCGAAGCTGGATGAAGTTGATTATTCAGAAAAGCTGACCGAGATCATCACAAGCAATGACATTAGAAGCGTGACGATTGTCCGGATGGAGGTGCCTTGCTGCGGAGGTCTTCAGAGGGCGGCAGAGACAGCGCTAAAGAACAGCGGAAAGTTTATTCCGTGGCAGGTAGTTACTATCTCAAGAGACGGGAGAATTTTAGATTAAGGGGAGGTAATCAAGATGAGTTATGCAGATTGGAAAGACAAAGTAAATGATTTTAAGAAAGTTGATGTCAGAGGAGTTGCCGGAAACTTTCTCGAAGGTCTGAAAAAGCAGGCCGCATCCCTTCCTGCGGGGCAGGGTATTGAGGTGATCCAGACCTTTGAGCCGATCCCGCTGTATGAGGTGATGGATATTCTTGGATATGAGCATCAGACGGAAAGGACAGCAGACAATGAATATCATGCCTATTTTTACAGGCTCGAAGAAAAAGGAAGCCTTGCGGAGATCCCTGAGAGACCGGCGGTCATTACAAACTATCCTCTGATCGATGAAAAGCTGGGAGAGCTCGCCGTGGAGTTCTGGGATCTGACGTGGCACAGTGAGAACAGATTTCTTGACTACAATATGCGGCTGCTGCTTTCGCTTGCGAATGCAGTCGGTGCAGGCAGGATGCGGCAAGCAATGCGTGAGCTGCTGAAGGCGTATGCGAATGGAATTGATTCCAGAGCCTTTGACGACGTATTTGAGCAGCTTGCATGGAATATGGGCATCGGCTATTTCAGCTCCGAGATCGCCCCGTCGCCGCTATTTCAGGCATATAAGACCATCAAGCAGATGGAGAAGCAGGGAAAAGATCGGGAGACGATCAATCAGGCGCTGAAGGAAAAGTTTGCAGATCAGAAACCGGGCATGATGCAGAAAGGGGGATGCTGATATGAACATTACAAGAGACAGCAGGCTGAAGGATATTCTTGCAGAGTATCCCCAGATCAAAGAGAAGCTGACCGAGATCAGTCCGAAGTTCAAAATGCTGAGCACTCCAATGGGAAAGGTCATGCTGGGCAAGGCTACAGTAGCGGACATGTCGGAGAAAAGCGGTGTCGACATTGAAGTATTAATCCGGAAGTTATCGGAAATGACAGGAGCGTGACCGTATGAAGGAAAAGGTTGGTGAGGTGTTCTCCATCGCAAAGGATAATCCTCCGGTTCCGGGATGTACGATCTCAAAGGAGATCTGTGGTGGGAGTAACTACATCGCATATTACTCTCTTGCCGCGAATACGGATATCAGCGCGGAGATTTATCCGTATCATAAGCTGATCATTCTGTGTGACGGACAGGCGGAGGTCTATACGGTGGATGGAGATAAAAGACAGTTAAGATCAGGTGAAAGCGTTCTGGCTCCGACGGATATTCCTGTAGGTATCCGGTCATCAGAGTCAGCGGTCTATACAGAAATCTCAATAAGGAGGGACGATACAATGAATGAAGTGGTAAAGGCAGGAGAGGTATTCAAGTTAGCGGAGGTGGTTCCGTATCAGGATGGCAAGATCGTCAACATGGACGTCGTGCATAATGACAATATGAAATTCGTGGTGATGGCTTTTGATGAGGGCACAGGGCTTTCAGAGCATGCCGCGCCGGGTGAAGCGCTGATCTTCGCTCTGGATGGTGAGGGCGTTATCGGATATGAAGGCAAAGATCATCCGATCAAGGCAGGCGAGAATTTCCACTTTGCAAAAGGCGGCATGCATTCTGTAAAAGCAAGCGGAAAATTCAAGATGGCACTGTTGTTGACATTGGAATGAGAGGAGGAGTAAGCGGTGAGAAAGCATGTAAAAGGAAATGTCAGCTGGGTAGGATATATTGATTGGGAACTGGAGAGCTTTCACGGTGATGACTATTCCATCATGAACGGCTCCAGCCAGAACGCCTACCTGATCGAGGAAGAAAAAACAGTCCTGATTGACACAGTCTGGACGCCTCACAGATTTGACTTTGTGGAGAATCTGAAGAAGGAGATCGACCTGAAGAAGATCGATTTCATCGTAGCCAATCATGGTGAATGCGACCATTCCGGATCGCTCACGGCGCTCATGGAGGAAATCCCCGATACGCCGATCTATTGCACGGCCAATGCTGTCAAGAGTATTGAGGGACAGTATGGGAAGCGTGGTTGGAACTTCCATGTGGTAAAGACTGGTGACAGCGTAGAGATCGGAAACGGCAAGAAGCTGGTTTTCGTTGAGATGAGGATGCTTCATTGGCCGGATTCGATGGCAACATTCATGACAGGTGACAACATCCTGTTCTCAAACGACGCCTTCGGCCAGCACTATGCGGTGGAGGAACTGTTCAACGATAAGGCGGATCAGTGCCTGTTGAACAAGGAGGCGATGAAGTATTTTGCCAATATCCTGAATCCGTTCGCTCCGATCCTGACTAAGAAACTGGCGGAGATCACCGGCTTCAATCTGACTTTTGACATGATCGCTCCTTCGCACGGCGCGATCTGGCGCGAGAATCCGTTGCAGATTGTAGAGAAATATGCGACATGGGCGGACGCCTATCAGGAGAATCAGGTGACCATCGCCTATGACACCATGTGGGAAGGAACCACGAAGATCGCGCATAAGATTGCCGAAGAGATCCACAGACAGAGCCCGGATACCGTTGTGAAGGTGTTCAACATCGCTAAGGCGGACAAGAACGAGGTAATGACAGAGGTCTTTAAGTCAAAGGCAATCGCCGTGGGATCACCGACTGTCAGCAACAGCATTCTTTCCAGTGTAGCGGGCTGGATGGAGTTCCTGAAACAGCTTAAGTTTAAGAACAAGAAGGCGGCTGCGTTCGGATGTTACGGTTGGAGCGGAGAATCCGTAAAGATCCTTCAGGAGCAGCTGAAGGGTGCCGGATTTGATGTGATAGAGGAAAATATCCGGTCACAATGGAATCCGGAAGAAGATGACTTTGCCGGTATTCCTGCGCTTGTAACTGCCCTGATCGGGAAGGCAGCTGAGGAGGAAGAGACAGATACTGCAAGCAGCGATAAGCCTGCGAAGTATCAGTGCCAGCCCTGCGGTTATGTTTATGATCCGGAGAAGGGCGATCCTGACAGTGGTATCGCACCGGGGACTCCGTTTGAAGCACTGCCCGATGACTGGTGCTGCCCGGTCTGCGGTGTAAGCAAGGATATGTTCGAGAAGATCGGATGAACCGACAATATCCGGAATAGGAGACAAATAATGAGGTATAAGGTAAAAGTCACAGTTATTGATAAGAAGCTTTTCCCGGAGCTGCAACAGCAGTATTGTATGGTTCCGGACAGCGGAAAATGTCCTTGCTATAACGTAGGGGATGAGTTCATGTTCTATCGTGATGAAGAGCGGGATGATTACTGGCATGTCGGAGCCGGTACGCTGGTGAAAAGCGGGGAACCGGATGAAGGCTGTCTTCAGTCACCGGGAACGATGCATTGCGGTACGGAGGGTGTTCCATTCTGCTCAGAAGCATGGGATGCGATAAGCCGGTATATTTATACCGGTTTGCAGGGCGGTTCTATCATGAAGGGCTGGATGCGTGAAGAAAATACCATGATATGCTGCTGTAATGATGGAACAAGACCTGTCATATTCAAAATCGAACGCATCGATTATGAGTAATTAGAACAACCTTCAATTTCATAAGATGAAAACTGCTCCCCATCACCGGCTCAAAAATCCAGTGGTGAGGAGCTTTTCTTATGCCTTTATAGCGTTCTGCTGTATATCCACGGGAGTATTCATGTTCCCGAATGAACGTGCGGCAGAGATTGCAGTTCATACTGTAAAGGAATACAGGAAGGAACATGGTAACGGGATAGAGGTGATATTCAATGTTTGGAAGGACAAGGATTATGAAATCTACCGGGAATTACTCGGATGAGATAAAGGGATTAAAGAAAGCAATAAAAGAATCGGATGCTGTTGTAATCGGAGCAGGAGCGGGACTTTCGACCTCTGCCGGCTTTGTTTATAACGGCGAACGTTTTGAGAAACACTTCTCGGAGTTCGGGAAGAAATACGGCTTTAAGGATATGTATTCCGGAGGCTTTTATCCTTATGATACTCCGGAAGAGATGTGGGCTTACTGGTCGAAGTTCATCTTCGTCAACAGATATATGGATGCGCCGAAGCCTGTGTATGAGCATCTGCTTTCTTTGGTAAAGGATAAGGATTATTTTGTCATCACAACGAATGTGGATCATTGTTTCCAGAAGGCGGGTTTTGATAAGAATAGACTTTTTTATACCCAGGGTGATTATGGGCTGTTCCAGTGCAGTGAACCGTGTTCGGATGTGACCTATGAAAATGAAGAGATGGTCAGAAACATGGTGGAGCAGCAAAAGGATATGAAGATTCCGAAGGATCTGATCCCTAAATGCCCGAAGTGTGGGAAGCCTCTTACTATGAATCTGAGATCGGATGATAAGTTTGTAGAAGATAAAGGCTGGCATGAGGCGGCTGCAAGGTATCGTGAGTTTCTGCACAGTCATGACGGTAAGATCCTGTATCTGGAACTGGGCGTTGGATATAATACTCCGGGAATCATCAAGTATCCTTTCTGGCAGATGACTGCAGATAATCCGGATGCAACATATGCCTGTGTCAATTACGGGGAAGCAGTCTGCCCGGAGGATATCAGGGAGCAGGCCATCTGTATCGATGGTGATATCGGCACGGTAATAGATGAATTAAGGAAGTGATTTCATGATCATAAATACGGGAATGCGCACGGACATACCGGCGTTCTACTATGAGTGGCTGATAAATCGAATAAAAGAAGGCTTTGTGCTGGTGCGTAATCCCTACAACCCGTCTCAGGTGACCAGGTACAGCCTGTCCCCGGAGGTTGTGGATCTGATCGCATTCTGTACGAAGAATCCGGCACCGATGTTGCCATATATGGATACATTAAAGCCATACAGACAATACTGGTTCGTTACCATTACACCGTATGGGAAAGATGTCGAGCCTAATGTTCCGGACATGCAGAAAGTGATGGAAGACTTTAAGAAGCTTTCCGATATCGTCAGTGTAGACAGTGTTGGTTGGCGATATGATCCGATATTTGTGGATGATAAGCATTCCGTGAATTGGCATATAGATCAATTCGAGCAGATGACCGCAACACTATCCGGATACACGAAGACCTGTGTGATCAGCTTCATCGATATCTATAAGAAGGTGGAGCGGAACTTCCCGGATGCAAGAGAGGTTTTTAAGAAGGACAGACTGACGATCGGCAAAGCTTTTATTGAAATCGCAAAACAGCATGATATGATCATCAGACCGTGTGCTGAGGGGAATGATCTTGCATCATATGGTGCAGATTGTTCCGGCTGTATGACTGTAAAGACTTTTGAAACAGCACTTCATGAGAGGCTTGATGTCCCGAAGAGAAGCAAGAACCAGCATAACGGAGAATGCGCCTGTTTGCTTGGAACCGATATTGGAGCTTATGATACCTGCGGGCATTTGTGCAAGTATTGCTATGCAAATACAAATCCCAATCTTGTTAAGGAGAACATGAAAAGGCATGATCCGACGTCACCATTCCTTTTAGGACACAGTGAACCGGGAGATGAGGTCCATGAGGCGGAGCAGAAGAGCTGGATCGATCATCAGATGAGACTTTTTTGAAAAAAGTAGGTTTTCGGTAGGTTTTTGGTAGGAAAGTGGTAGGTTTTGAGTATTCTTTTTTCAAAATAGGTGTGTTATATTTACAATGGACAAAGCGAACGGGAAAACAAAAAACACCCGAGCCG
>Ga0256407_10001195_pt1 | contig 56397 bp, 43 predicted proteins | sample RumenRJG_04DNA_FD_193489 | JGI IMG/M metagenome (GOLD analysis project Ga0256407, IMG submission 193489) | Bovine rumen microbial communities from Lethbridge, Alberta, Canada - RJG_04 | ecosystem: Host-associated > Mammals > Digestive system > Stomach > Rumen | place: Canada: Alberta... | reverse complement strand
CCTTACGTTCGGCTACGCCTCACTCCAGGAGAGCCATAGGCACAGACCGAAACATGCTTAGCAAACAATGGTTAGTGGTACACTTTTCGATTATTAGGGGTGGTACACTTTTCAGTTACAATCTACAAGCCAAATGAGCAATGCAAGCTCGCTTGCGTATTGCCATGGCGAGAAAAAGTAGAATGAAATTCAATAATTTTTGAACTTAATTTTTGATTAATTTCTCGCTCGTAGAGCGACTTCTTTCCCTTCATTCGCCAGCGAATGAATAAATATTTGATTAATTTTGAATTGAATTTTGAATAATTTCCATAAGATAGGCTGCACCTCAGCAATTCAAGCAAGCTTGATTGCCCTCGGTTTGCACTATCTTTCCACGCGTAGCGTGCCGATTCTGTTTGATTTTGAAAAGATTTTGAAAGATTTCTCGCTCGCAGAGCGACTCCCTCCATAGGTGCACCGTCCGGTGCACCAAATATTTAATTTTTGAACTTAATTTTTGATTAATTTCTCGCCCGCAGGGCGACTCCCGTCCCCAGTGCACCGTCCGGTGCACGCACCCGAAGATTTTTGATAGATTTCTCGCCCGCAGGGCGACTCCCATCCCTCTCTTTTGCATTTTTTATGTAAAAATATGGTTTTCATATTTCATCAACTCAAAAAATTGCAGTAATTTTGCAAAGATTTCGCCAGCGATTTTTCAGCCATCCCTCCGCACTGCGGTATCCCTTTGACTGTCAGTCGCTTCCGCTAAAACACATCAAAATTCTATCGCATAATCCAAACAATTAAATCAATAAACCAAAACTTATGCAAAAACAATTACGATTCCTTATGCTGACACTCCTCTGCGCAGTGTTCAGCACAGTTTGGGGAGAAAGCAAGACCGTCACCATGACGTCTTTCTCCAGCATCTCAGGAGCTGTAGCAGATGACCCCAATGTAAGCTATGAGGCATTACAAGGTTCTGCAGGAACAGCACCGGTTGTTAATAGCAACCAAATTCGTGTCTACCAGAATGGTGGTATTTTTAAAGTGACTGCTAATAATGGCGCTAAAATCCAATCTGTGACATTGGGCTCGGCCATGAATACATCGGTGTCTTATAAGATTGATGGGGGTGAAGAAAGTTCAAATCAATCCATCAATGCGAAAGGCATATTTACTTTAAGCAATCAGAATTGTACAGAAGTCTTGTTCACATGCAAAGGAACAACTTCAAGCACTCGCCTTTATGTAAACTATCTTTCGGTAACTTACGAAACACAGTCTTCTTCTTCCGCAGTCGAGACTACAACAAGCATAACTGCTCCGTCTTCCTTTAATACAGATTTGGCTGAAGGCACTGCAGCAGGTCAGTTGAGCGCTGCTGTCACCGCAAATGGTAGTGCTATTGCTGGCGCCGCCGTTACATGGTCGTCCACTGACAGTAATGTCGCTACTGTTGATAACAATGGTAATGTAACTCTCGTTGCCGTTGGTTCAGCCGATATTAAAGCCTCTTATGCTGGTGTTGCCGATCAGTATGCTGCCAGCGAAGCTACTTATACGGTAAATGTGACAAACAGTGATCAACCTGCAGCTTCTGAGGTGACTTTCTATATCAATGATGATAAATCCTCAGGCTTATCCATCACGAAGGAAGGCGTGACGATGTCAATATCAAATGGTTCTTTAAACAGAGATGACAATTATCGTGTGTATGCCAACTCCTCACTTACCTTCTCTGCTTCTGTAAATATCGTAAAAATCGTTTTCACTGTTGAAAAGAGTTATAACAATCTGTCGACAGAAGATGGAACCTATAATTCCTCTACCACTACTTGGACAGGCAATGCTACAAGTGTGACCTTCAATACAAGTTCACAAACACGCTTCACCAAAGCCATAGTCACCTTAGGCGAGAAGCCCAAGGCTAAGCCTAATCTTGCTTTTGCAGAAGCCGAATATGTTGCTTATTTTGGTCAGGCCTTTACATCGCCTGTCGCTACTTCTGCCGAAGGCTTCGATGGCCAGATTCAGTACGCAAGCTCTGACGCTGCCGTCGCCACTGTCGACCAAACAACGGGTGTTGTAACCATCAATGGCCGTGGTGAGACCACTATCACCGTTTCTTCTGAGGCGACTGCCGCTTTCGAGGCTGGCACCGCTTCCTACAAACTCACGGTGGATAACATGGATCCTCAATTCTCTTTTGGTTCTACCGAATATACTACTGTCATCGGCGATGTGTTCGAGGCTCCGAGCCTGACTTTCGTTGAGGGCTTCCAGGAGACCGTTTCTTATAGCAGCAGCAATACCGGCGTTGCCACTGTTGACAACAATGGCGCTGTTACCATCGTTGGAACGGGTAGCACCACTATTTCCGCCACTTCTTTAGAGACTGATAACTACAAAGCCGGTCATGCCTCTTACACACTGACGGTTGAGAAGAAGGACGCCGCCCTTGCTTTCAGCGAGGCTTCTGCTACTGCAACCATCGGCGAGACTTTCACCGCGCCCACTCTTACCACTGCTGATGACTTCAACGGCACTGTTAACTATACATCCAGCAACGAAAATGTTGCCACTGTCGATAATACGGGTGCTGTGACACTCTTGGCAAATGGTTTGGTCACCATCACTGCCGCTTCTGCCGAAACAGATCTGTTCAAGGCTGGTAACGCTTCCTACACACTCAACGTGGTCGACCCGAACGCTACCGAAGCTACTTATGTTTTCACTCAGTCGGCTAATAATTATGGATCTGGTGCAGAAGTTGTTCCTGGTAGTGGCAACATTTGGACTGATGCAAAGACTTGGACCTCTGGCCTGGTTACTTTGGTGACTAGTGGTAGACATGTTTGGCATGCACCTTCTGCTGGCTCCGAGCCGACAGAAATCCGTTTCTACAAGAAACTTGCTGAAACTGATTATGCTAAGATGGTCTTCTCAGTTCCCACAGGTTATACTATCACTAAAATAGTGCTTACAGGATATTCTAACAATAGTTGGACTGTTGATGGCACTTTCTCAAACAACACATGGGAAGGTAATGCCGAAACGGTAACCTTCGTAAATGAGAGCGAAAACACTATTGAAGTCAAAACCGCTACCGTAACCTTCACCAAGACCACCACTCCTCAGCCCGATGCTCCCGTCATTTGGATGACCTACAGCAGCAACAACTGCCTCGACTTCACCAATGCGACCGCCTACACCGCCTTTGTGGCTACCAACTACAAGAGCGCTGAGAAGAAAGTGGTGCTCACCAAGATTAAGCAGGTGCCCGCTGGCGTGGGTATCGTGATCCGCTCCAACGACCCCACCGTGGGAATCAGCACCATCTTCAGTGAGGCTGACGTTCAGGCTGAAGAGAACGATCAGGAATATGCCGGCGTGAACATGCTCGTGGGCATGCCCAATGGTGGCGCCGTTTCTCCCGATGGCTTTATGGCATACGATAATGAGACCCCGGCCTACCACTTCGTTCTGGCTAATCGTGATGGTGTAGTGGGCTTCTACAAACTCACCGCAGGCAACCTCCGTGCCAACAGGGCTTATCTCCAGATTCCGAAGACAGCCATCGACACCGAAAGCAGCGCCAACGGCATCAGCTTCGCTGTAGAGGGTGAGGAGACCGCCATCCAAGGTGTAACCACCGCCGCCACCACCGATGGTGCATGGTACACCCTCCAGGGCGTCCGCGTGGCCCAGCCCACCCGTGGCCTCTACTTCCACAACGGCAAGAAAGTGGTGGTGAAGTAAAACCTGAAGGTGCAGGATAATCTCCATCCTCATCACCACACATTCATACCCATCAGGGGGAGCAACCGCTCCCCCTGATGCTTTTTACCCCAGTCGCTCACAAGGACAATCAAAGCCAGTAATCAGCTCCCCTCCTTGTTGACGGTCGGCTCATCATCGAAACCGATCAAGCTCCCCGAAAATCAAAGGCGGTAATCAGCTCCCCTCCCCTTGCAGGGGAGAGGGCAGGGGTGGGGTCTCTGCCAAGAAGAGATCATCACAGGGGGATAGGATCCTGTCCCCCTGTGATGTGAAAGTTTTCTCGCTCGCAGAGCGACTCCCCAAAAGAGTGCGTCGTCCGGTGCACCAGATAATAATTTTTTGAACTTTTTCGTTAAGCCAAATGAGCAATGCAAGCTCGCTTGCGTATTGCCATGGCGAGAAAAAGTAGAATGAAATTCAATAATTTTTGAATTTAATTTTTGAATAATTTCTCGCTCGCAGAGCGACCCCTTTCCCTTCATTCGCCTGCGAATGAATAATTATTTGATTAATTTTGAATTGAATTTTGAATAATTTCCACGCGTAGCGTGCCGATTCTGTTTGATTTTGAAAAGATTTTGAAAGATTTCTGCCCGAAGGGCACTCCCCTAGGTGCGCCGTCCGGTGCACCAGATAATTAATTTTTGAATAATTTCTCGCTCGCAAGAGCGACTCCTTTCTCTTCATTCGCCTGCGAATGAATAAATATTTGATTAATTTTGAATTGAATTTTGAATATTTTCACGCCAATGCGTGCCGCCTAAAATTTTCCTCTCAATAATTTCTTTTTCTCGATTATTTTCACTATATTTGCCCCAAATACGCCTGGAGCAAGCACGAAACAATGACCTCAGCAGGCGTTACCGCCTGTTTCCATTGTTTCCACAGCTTGTCTCCTCGTCATCAACAACCTAAACCAACCACGCCATCTAACCGAAACAATCAACAAAAACCAAATACATACTATTATGAAAAAACAATTACGATTAATTATGCTCACACTGCTCTGCGCGGTGGCGGGCACAATGTGGGGATCATCACCCTACACCCACACATTCGCACAAAGTGATTTTACTTCTACTACTGAAAATGGCACTAAGTATTTTACTCTAACTCAGGACGTAACTCTTTCTAATGTAGATTGGAAATTAGAGTTGACACCAAAATCAGGTGGCGATAAGGTCTACATGGGGAATGTTCATGACACCAAGGGTTTGCAATTCGGTTCAGGGAACTATCCCGCCAGCTCGATAAAATTGTCCACCAGTGGTATATCGGGAACCATCAAATCCGTTACAGTTAACACCAGTGGAGCAAGTGGTATAAGTGGCACTGTAAAAGTCAGTGTAAGTGGTACTTCATATGAATGTGATATCCAAAATTCATTAACAACTACTGCTACCAACTACAAGTTTTCCGGTTCAGCCTCGGGCAAAATTCTTATTGAGTGGAGCCAGACTTCCTCAAAAGCCATTTACATCAAAGATGTCACAATAGAATATGAAGGCGGAAGCACAATAACCGTCGCCGCTCCCACCTTCTCGCCCGCTGCCGGTGCCGTAAAGGAGGGCACGGTAGTGACCATCACCTCGCCGGATGCCGCCTCCATGAGATTCACCGTCGATGACGGGGAGCCCTCAACGGTGACGGGCGGCAGAATTGAGCATACCGTGAACAAGGCCACCACTCTGAAGGCCGTAGCCATCGATGCCTATGGCAATGAGAGTGAGGAAGTGGTAGCTAGCTATACCATTGTACCGCAAGGTGTCCAAACCGCCACAATTGATTTCGAAAAAGATGTTGACTCCTATACCGATTGGACCTTCACCGATATGGAATCAAAGGCAACGAATAGCAACGTGACGCCTCATGGTGGCAGCTATTTCGGTAAGACAGGTGGAAAGACAAGTGCCTCCATTGGGACCAAAGAACGCACGAATCCTATCAGCATCACTTTCTATGTCACAAGACAGAGCACCAATACCTCTTCCTCGACTTGGAAAATACAGACCTCTACCAACGGCTCCAATTGGACCGATGTTAAAGATACAGAAGTGTCTGCAATAGACATGGCTCAGGGCACTTGGAAAGAAGTCACCGCCGATTTGAGTTCCTATAAGAATGTATATGTCAGAATCTACTACAGTGGCTCTACAGCTATCAGAAATATCGATGATGTCCAGCTTGTTTATCGCCCGCTCAAGAAAATTCCCGAGCTTTCATGGAGTGAGACCACTATCGAGATGAACATCGGCGAGACACGTGAAATACCTGACTTTATCTGCCCTGAAGGTGTGGCAAGGACTAACATGATGTCATCGAATAATGATGTCGTTACTTTCGATGCTGTTCAGAATCCTGATAATACCTATACTATCTTACTGGTAGCCCAAGCTGTGGGTACTGCCACTATCACTGGCTATACCGATGAAACCAGCGAATATGAGGCAGGTGAGGCTTCCTTCACCGTCACTGTCGTTGACCCGACCCATGTTGAAGTTACCGCAACTTATCTGTTTGAGCAAAACACCACACCCGTGAATGATTATGGTTCAGGTGTAACGGTGACAAGTGGGGCAAATGATTATATTGGAGATCCTACCAAAAAGACTTGGACTTCTGGTGCTGTCACGCTTGAGACGGATGGAAAGTATCGTTGGAAAACGAATTCATCGGGTAATCCTCCTACCGATTTGCGCTTCCACAACCAAGATAAAGAAGATAAGCCTCAGTCATACATGAAATTCTCTGTCCCCAGTGGCTCCTTAATTACTAAGATTGTGATGACAGGATTCGATTACAATCTTTGGGCCGTTGACTGCGGAAATTATTCCAGTGGAACATGGACAGGAAATAGTCAGGAAGTTACTTTCGCATGGCCAGAAGGAAAAACCAGTGGCAATATTCAGGTCCAAACCGTCACCGTAACCTATACTACTCCTTCAACAGAAGAGCCCGTCATCTGGATGTCTTACAGCAGCGCCAATAATCTCGACTTCACCGGCAAGACCGACTACACCGCTTACATCGCCACAAGCTATCGTGCTGAAGAGGGCGTGGTGGGCCTCACCAAGATAGAGAAAGTGCCAAGTGGTGAGGGTATCCTTATCAAGTCGAATGATTCGTCAAAGGCCATCAAGGACATCTTCAAAGAATCTGATGTCCCCGCGAATGAGCCCATCACCACTCAGATTACCCAAATGCTCGTAGGTGCTCCCGCCGGTGTGGAATACCTCTTGCCTGAGGAAGGCGACTATACCAACTTCGTCCTCGCCAAGCGCGAAGGCGTGGTGGGTTTCTACAAGGTAGCGCAGCAAGGGGCTCTGGCGTCCAACAAGGCTTACCTCCAGATTCCGACTGCAAGCCTCACCTCGACAAGCGGTGCCAACGGCATCACCTTCGTTGAAGACGGCGCCACCGCCATCCAGAGCGTCACCACCGCCACCACCGACGATGCCTGGTACACCCTCCAGGGCGTCCGCGTGGCCCAGCCCACCCGTGGCCTCTACATCCACAACGGCAAGAAAGTAGTGGTGAAGTAAAAACTGGAGGTAGGATAATCTCCATCTCATCACCACACATCTATTCTATACCCATCAGGGGGAGCGCACTGCTCCCCCTGATGCTTTTTACACCCAATCAAGCTTACCGCTCAAACCCATGTGAGCCAGCGAGAGCCGGTAATCAGCTCCCCTCCCTCTGTGAAGAGAGCCGGTAATCAGTTCCCCTCCCCTTGCAGGGGAGAGGGCAGGGGTGGGGTCTCTGCTCACGAACTAGCAGGAGGACATGCTCACAGGGGGACAGGTGCACCGTTAGGTGCACCACACAGGAAAAATTTTTGAATAATTTTCAAATCTAATTTTTGAATAATTTCTCGCCGAAGGCGACTCCCCTTATTTCATAAAAAATGATATTTTTAGTAAAATTAAGTTAATTTTACACTACCTGTCGCCAAAAAAAATTACATTTACCTCCGAAAAGGGAGATTGTGCCCTTATGGCAACTGTCGACATCGTTTCGACAGTCTTTCTTCCCGCTTACCGCCCCTATCGGGCCTCTCACTGTGAATAGATAATCAACAAAAATAAAACGTGTCATGAAACAACATTTACGATTTTTTACGCTCGCATTGCTATGCGCAGTGTGCAGCGCAGGCTGGGGACAGACAGAGACTAAGGTTTATAATTTTGCATTCTCTAAAAATGATAAAACAAAAATACCTCATGGAGACAAAGTAGGAGAGCTTTCTAAAAGTGATTTGCCCAAAACATGGTCGTTTCCCGTTACAGACACCGAATTAGGTAACATCGACTGGATGTTTAATGCTGAAACCGAGGCTGATCCCTTTACATCATCTTCAATTGCCGCATATGGATGGGTTATCGGTGGCGCTGATACAAAGACTATAATTAAGCATGTTGATGCGATACAGTTGAAATCTTTGGTCAACTTTATCAATGTGAAGAAAGTGACTGTTATATCCCATCCGTATAATTTAAAGAATGATAACGGTAAAATCTTTATTAAAGTGGGAAGTAAGAAGTCTGAAATCCATACGTATACCAAAAAGCAAGAACCATTCACATTCGTATGCCCTGAAGGTACATCGGGACAAGTGGAAATTAATATTGAGCAAACTGCAGACACAGACAGGAAGGCCATATATATTACCTCCGTCGAAATCGAAGCAGAAGGTACGACTGAGCTCACCAATTGGATGTCGTATTGCAGTACATCAGACCTCGACTTTACCTCGGTGGCTGACGAATTCAAACCCTATATCGCTACTTCCTATAAGAGTGATGGCAGTGTGGGTCTCACCCAAATCAACCAGGTTCCTGCCGGTATGGGCATCCTGATTAAGACCAACGATGACACGGGATTGCCCTATGCTTTCGACCCCGCTTCCGTCGCCACCACCGAGAACTTTGATTCGGGCGATTACACCAACCTGCTCCAGGGCGTGACCACCGACTATAATCTCCCTACCACCGGCACCATGACTTTCAATGGTGAGGAAGTGGCTTGCACCAATTTCATCCTCGCCAAGAAAGATGGAGTAGTGGGCTTCTACAAGAACAATGGCGGCACACTGAAGGCCAACAAGGCTTATCTGCAGCTGCCCACCGACTTGATAAGCGGCAGCAACAGCATCAGCTTCTATGTGGAAGACGGCACCACCGCCATCCAGAATGTCACCACGCATCCCGCCACCACCGACGACGCCTGGTACACCCTCCAGGGCGTCCGCGTGGTCCAGCCCACCCGTGGCCTCTACATCCACAACGGCAAGAAAGTGGTGGTGAAGTAATTCACACCCATCACCACACATCCATAACCATCAGGGGGAGCGAACAGCTCCCCCTGTTTACATTTATCCCAAGGCAGCTCACAGGGGAATAGTTCTCCGTCAATGGTTCGTTCCCGCTCTTGAACTAAATTTTTGAATAATTTCTCGTCGAAGGCGACTCCCTTCAGTTCTGTCGGATTTGCAATCCGCCTCTGCCAAGAAAATTTCTGCGCATTACGGCAATTTCTTTCCTTTCTCCTGCACCGCAGGTGCTTATATCCTTTTTCCTCCTTTTTGAGAGACGCTTGCGTCTTTTTATCGCTTTGAGTTTTGCCCACCATTCTTTCAAAGGTCAATTTTTAAACCTTTTTATTCTTTTTATATAGCGAAGCGTTTTTTGATTTTATTATATCATAGAGTCAATGATGCAGATAAAATGAAAATTTCTGCGCATTACGGCAATTTCTTTCAAAAAAGAATATTCACGTGAATTACGATAATTCCTGTTCATCCACAAAAAACATGCACTTTCTTTGCACATCTAAAAAAAATGTTTAATTTTGCACAGTCTATCCCATTGCGGCCCGTTCCGCAGTCATTGTTTTGAATAAAAGTCTAAAAACATATACTCTTATGAAAACTTATCAGAAACCAGAAAGCAAGTCGGCCTACACACTCCTCAAGATGGGTATCATGCAGATAGAGGAAGCTGAAACCACCACCGTGCAATTGGGCTCCGGCACCGTCCCCCCTGAGGATGCTCTCGCTCCCAAGGCTAAAAACCTCTGGGAAGATGACGAAGTGGCTGAATAGTCCCCCCTCAAACTGCATCACATGCACATCGCTGTAGCAGGCAACATAGGGAGCGGGAAAACCACCCTCACCACTATGCTGGCCAAACATTACGGATGGACACCGAAGTTTGAGGCGGTGGCGCATAACCCGTACTTGGAAGACTACTACAACGATATTCACCGATGGGCGTTCGCACTCGAGGTCTACTTCCTCAAAGAACGCTTCCGCGACATTCTCGAGATAGCACACTCCGAAGGTACCGTCATTCAAGACAGGTCTATCTTCGAGGGTGTCTATGTGTTTACCGCCAACAATCAGGCCATGGGAAACATGAGCGACACCGACTACCAAACCTACATGGAACTCTTCGAGTCGATGATGCAGGTGGTGCGCTATCCCGACCTCATGATCTATCTCAGAGCCTCTATCCCGCACCTCGTGGAGAATATCCAAAAAAGGGGCAGGGAATATGAAAAATCCATACAGATAGAGTATCTCACCAATCTCAACCAGCGCTACGAGGAGTTCATCTTCCAGAAGTACAAGGGCGAGGTGATGGTGGTCGACGTCGACGAAATCGACTTCCTCAACAACCCTCGACACTTCGCAGCCATCGTCGACCGTATCGACGCAAGGCTCTTCGGACTCTTCTCCGGCAATGTCTGACAACTGTTCCTTCAATCACCACCTTAATTCTCACGCACTATGCACATCGCTGTAGCCGGTAACATCGGAAGCGGAAAAACCACACTCACCAGAATGCTCGCCAAAAGATATGGCTGGCAACCTCGCTTCGAACCCGTAGACCACAACCCCTATCTCGAGGACTTCTACGCCGATATGAACCGATGGGCCTTCAACCTGCAGATTTATTTCCTGAACAAAAGGTTTAAAGAGGTGGTGGAAATATCTAAAAGTAAGGAATATATCATTCAAGACAGGACTATCTTCGAGGATGCCCGCATCTTTGCGCCCAACCTGCACGAAATGGGGTATATGAGCGACCGCGACTTCGCCAACTACTCCGACCTCTTCGACCTTATGATGTCGCTCGTGCGCCTGCCGGACCTCATGATTTATATCCGCTCGTCCATACCCAATATCGTGGCGCAAATACAAAAACGGGGGCGTGAGTACGAAAAGTCTATCCGCATCGACTACCTCCAGGGACTCAACGAGCGCTATGAGAACTGGATAAAAACCTACAAGGGACAACTGCTCATCATCGACGGCGACAACATCAAGTTCGGAGACAACCCGTCCGACTTCCAAAAGGTCACCGATATGATCGACTCCAAACTCTTCGGCCTCTTCCCCATGGACGAGCTCTAACCGCAACGAAACTTTTCACCCCCAAAAAACGATATGCCATGAAACAGCTACTTTTCACCATCGCATTGGCCGCCGGATGCCTCAGCGCCTCTGCACAGAGCATGAAAATGGTCGTCGACGCCAAAGGCGAAGTCGTAGGACGCTTCGAATCGGAAACTTCCACCTCTTTCATCGTGGCAGTGCAGGATTCCTATCCCGTGCCCAAAAGCGGTCTCCACGTCACTACCTTCAGGGCTGAGCGCGGACAGGGCATCGTCTACCGCAACCAGGAACGCAAGGGCAATATCAACGTGCGAAAGGGACCGTCGCTCAAACATGCAGTGGTGGCGAAGATTCCTGAGTTCGACGGCGTGCCCGACTGCTATCCGTGCCTTGGAAAGGTGAACGGATGGTACAAAATCCGTATCAACGGCAAGGTGGGCTATGTACGCGAGGACATGGCCTGCTGGGACGGCATGAACTCCTTCTAAACCGCTCTCTCCCCACCAAATGTTGAGACGTCACATTGTGGCGTCTCATTTTTATATGTCCCCCAGTGAGCATTACGGCAATTCCTTTCAGGAAAATGAACAATTACGTGTATTACGATAATTTCTGTTCAGTCTATCTTTCAAAGGACAAATGATTAACCCTAATCGGTCATTAGGCCGACATTCTTTATGTTTTTATGGATTTTCTGTCTAATGAATGCCATTCCTGCATTTCTTTTGACACCTTGCAGACATCAATATCTCGACGTAGCCCGCTACGCCTTCGATATCGATGTGCACAATCTGTCTAAAACAAATACAGAACTGACATCATTCCTAATGACCGATTAGGGATTAATGAAAAATTTCCGCGCATTACGATTATTCCTTTCAGGAAAATGAACAATTACGTGTATTACGATAATTTCTGTTCAGTCTATCTTTCAAAGGACAAATGATTAATGAAAAATTTCCTCGCATTACGATTATTTCTTTCAGGAAAATGAACAATTACGTGTATTACGATAATTTCTGTTCAGTCTATCTTTCAAAGGACAAATGATTAATGAAAAATTTCCGCGCATTACGATAATTTCTTTCAGATAAAAGAATAATTACGCGTATTACGATAATTTCTTTCAGATAAAAGAATAATTTCTATTCAGTCCCCTCTCCGAAGGAGCTTCAATGCTCAAAATGTCATTCTTTCCCCCACCGCCGTCCCTAATTTTGCAGACGAAAACATTTTGTCTCACTAAATTCATTCAACACCATGAAAAAGGTTTTCAAGTATTCAGGTAGGGCAGCGCAGTGGCTGCTCAACGGCGCCGCTCTCGCCTTGGGCGCCGACGCGGGCATTCTCATGGCAGCAGCACCACCGCTCCCCGATGCCGGCGTGACCAAGGGCGGCAACGAACTCTACAAGGGCACCTCGGAGAATCTCACCACCGCAGGAGCCGCTGCCGCCTATGCCGCCAATGCCGACGGTATCGCCACCGAGACGTTCGGCCGCGAGAACGGCGACCCCGACATGTATCAGGCCGACATCGACGCGCGCATCACAAAGATTCGCCCGATGGCGACCCCGATTGACCAGATAAGCCGTTTCGCCACGGCGCAGAAGAGCGACTCGTTCGAGGTGAAGTACTACAGCGTGGGCACACGACCCGTCAAGACCAAACTGCGCAGGGCGGTAGAGACGGCTTCCACCGGTACCAGCGTGGCCATCACCGTGGCAGACCCCGACATGTTCACCCTCGACGACACCATCCGCGTGGTGGGCGTCAAGGCCGTGACCGACTTCAGAGGGGCTCCCTACGACCAGGACTCCGACGACTGCCCCGACCTCGTGCTCTGCGTGTGCGGAAAAACCAGCGAGGGCCAGCCCATCGTCTTCGCCGTCAACGGCAACAAAATCAGCAACCAGCCCATCGGCGTGCCGGCCATACCGCAGAATACGGTGCTCATACGTATGGGAAAGAGCTGCGGCGAACTCGACGTGCAGACGGGACGCTTCAACAACCTGCCCACCTCGGAGATGCAGTACTGCCAGAACTTCATGGCGCAGATAGAACAGTCGACGCTCGACAAAATCGCTGCCAAGGAGGTGAACTGGGGTTTTTCGGATCTTGAGGAGGACAGCATCTACGACATGCGCCTGGCCATGGAGAACTCGTTCCTCTTCGGCGACATGGGCATGATCAAGCATACCTCGAAAGACGGCATGGCACAGTGGTTCACCAAGGGCATCTGGTGGCAGGCGGGCAAGGACCTCGAGGTGGGCTCCTACGATGAGCAGAAGCAGACGGCCGTCATCACCGACGATGACCTCGTGGATATCTCACGAGACCTCTTCGTGGGAACGGGCATCGGCAACAAGCGTAAGGTGCTGCTCTGCGGCAGTGACTTCCTCGCCGCACTCTCCAAAATCAATTCAGACAAGTTCCGACTCAAGGACACCGTAGAGGTGTGGAACCTGAAGTTCAAAAGCTGGGAGACGGACTTCGGAGAGATCCTGGCCATGCACGACGAACTCTTCGACCTCAACGGCATGAGCGACCATGCTTTTGCCCTGGACCCCGAGTTCCTCACCAAAAAGACGCACCTGAGCTGGAGCCGCAACATCCTGGACCTGAAGAAGGCGGGCGTGCGAAACACCGACGCGGTCGTCATCCAGGAAATCAGCTGCCTCTATCTGCGCTACGCCAAGGCGCACGCGCGTCTGCGCCTGGCTGCCTCGGCCTAACCGCAGCGAACCGGCATCTCATCCGTAATCTCTTCTAAATCTGATTCTTACCATGCAGAAAACTTATCAAGCCAAAACTGATATCAGCATCAATGTGCATACGGCGGCCGGACAGCGGCACGTGCGCTTCATACCGCTCACCATGGCGGGCAGCTTCTTCACCACCGCCGATGCCCTGCTGCAGGAGGCCATAGAGCGGCACCCGAAGTTCGGCCGCCAGATAGTGCTGCTGCCGGAGCCGGAACCTGTGGCCGAAGACCCCGGCGTGGAACCGGCCGAGGAGGAGGAAGTGACCTTCTGCAGCCTCGCCGATGCCAAGGAGTACCTGGCTTCGCGCTTCGATATCTCACGCACGCGCCTGCGCACGGCCGACCAAATCTATGAGGCGGCTCGTTCCAATCATCTTAAAGTGGTGATACAATGAGGTGCACGGTCCGTTCACTCGTAGAGGAGGCAAGAGTGCTCCTCGACCTCAACCCGGTAGGATACGCCTGCGGTGACACGCTCACCGTGGACCGTATCCTCACGGGACGGCTCCAACAGGCGGTGAGCGAGACACTCGCCGAGGCACCGCTGCCGCTTCTGGGTGCGGGGGCACCGCTCAAGGAGAGTATCGTGTGGCACCGGCGGCACGAGAAGTGGTGGGGCTCCATCCTCCTGCCGGCCGATTTCGTGCGTATGCTGGTGTTTGAGATGACGGGGTGGAGCCGCGCGGCGCGCTTCATACAGCCCGACAGCCCGCTCTATCCTTTTCAGCACAGTCCGTACAGCGGGGTGGGTGGATGCCCCGAAAGGCCGGTCGCTGTTGTCGTGCCTTCGGCCTTCGGACCGCAGCTGGAGTTCTTCTCCTGCCACTGCTGCCGCGAACAGGTGGCGCAGGCCCGCTACCTCCCCCTGCCGCAGCCCGACACCGACGGCTTCATCGACCTACCCCCGGCCCTCACCGACCAGGTGGCGCGGCGCATGGCGGCTCTCGCCGCCCAGGTCCTCGCCGACTAATCTCACTCGCCGCCCAAGTCCTCGCCGACTAATCTCACTCCCCGCCCCGTGGCCCGGCAGGCACTCCCCGCCCCTGGTAGGGGCGGGGCAGGGGCGGGGTCTCTGCTCAGCGCCCTAAAGGGCGGAAATTAAACAAAATTAAACCCTAATCGGTCATTAGGAATGGCATTCATTAGACAGAAAATCCATAAGGACATAAAGAATGTCGGCCTAATGACCGATTAGGGTTAAATTCAAAATTATTCAAAAATCATTTTTTTGATTCTTCCCCCCTCATGCGCAAATGAAAAATTTCTGCGCATTACGATAATTTCTTTCAAAGAAAATGAATAATTACGTGAATTACGTGAATTTCTGTTCGGAAAAATTACTTATTACGTGAATTTCTGTTCAGGAAACCATTCTCTCGTACCTACGAAACGCTTACAAGTCAGAGTCCAGTTTCTGGGCCTTCACCATCTGCAGGGTCTTCTCGCGCGGCAGGGCCCTGTCCATTTGGTTGCCACGCACCACCGCCTTGCCACACAGACCCGGCTGAAGGAAGAAACCGCCGTTCACCACATGGTTGTCCGTCACCGTCACATCACCCATCGGCACATTCATGCCGTTGCCCTTCTCCGTGCAGTGACGGAAAATCAGACAAAACTGGGTGGGGTCGGCAAAACGGAATGTGTTGCCGCTCACTGTCACATCGGCCTTCAGCGAGGGAGTGTCCTTCGGCACCGTGAGCACTATCAGGTTGCCCGACAGCGTGCGCGCCTTCACCGTGTTGCCCGTGAAGACGAAACGGCCATACTTGGCCGAGTAGTTGGCCTCCGCCTTGCCCACCGATTTCATGCACATCACCTCCGCTCCGCCGAAGTCGAGCACGTTGTCGGTCCATTCCACCTCGTCGATGCTGGCGAACGTGTGCAGCAGCGATACACGGTAGTTGGCACGTATGTACGCCTGGCGCTTCGCCTCAAGAGCCTCGTCCATCTCGCGCCGGGTCTTGCCCTTCCGCTCCTCGTCGGTAAGCTGAATCACGGCGGCGGTGCTGTCGGTGCCGTAGGCCACACCGCGCAGATGCCGCATCACAAGGGCATCGTCGAGCGTCCACCGGTTGCGGCGGTAGATGCGGCAGGTGGGGTCGTCTTTCAACTGCCTCGAAGCACCCTTCGACTTGCCCCACTCGCAGTAGGGTGCCGACATGGTGCGCTCTGTGGTGTTCTCAGCACGGTAGGCGAACACATTGCGTATCTCGTTGTCCTCGAAGTATACACGGCGGCAACTCAGGTAGCTGTCGTAGGCGGTCACGCCCGTGCGCTTGTTCTGCTCGTTCAGACTCGACGCCGAGAGGTAGTTGTCCACCACGTTGTGGCGGAAATAGATAGTGTGTGTCTCGGCCAGAATGGGACAGTGGTAAATCACACGGCGGTTGTTGCACGCCACACCGCTGAAGGTGTTGTGCTCCACCGTCAAGGGGCAGGACCCCTGCATCCAGTAGGGGGCACTGCTCGAGTTGTTGTTGCTGCCGTAGTGCAGAAACGCACCGAGACCATTCACCACGCGGTTGTGGCTGATGCTGAAACGGCGGTACACACGGCAGTCGCCGGTTTGAAACACCACGCCGCTGACATCGCTCGTGCAGCGCTCCACCACCAACTCGCCGATGCCAAGGGAGTCGACACTCTCCGAAGCGGATTTGTAAACGGGACGGCCCTTCGCGTCGGTTTCGAAGTCCTCGCTGCCGGCCCGCTTCTTGGGCACCTTCACACCGAGGGGAGCCAGGTCGGCAAAGCCCAACTGCAGCATGCGGCAACTGAAATGGCAGTCGGTGAAGCGCAGACTGCCTATCATGCCGCGAAGGAGCACGTTGTCGCTCCCGAAGTTTGTGCTGCGGCCGCCGTTCCAAATCAGAGGAAAAACGCCGTCGCTCTCAAACCGCACGCCTTCTGCTGTCAGCGAACTGCCCTCGCGCATCTGAAAACCGAAGTATTTCACGCGGATGCCGCCGCCCTTCAGGTGGAGGGGATGCTTGATGACCAGAAAACGGGTGCCGCCGGCTGACAGACTGCGGTAGTCGACCGTCACATAGTAGGTGTCGTCGAGTATCAGGTGGGTGCCGCGCTCCAGAAAGGTGCGCAGTATTTCGGCGTTGGCACGACCCGTCTTCTGCCGCTCAGCAAGCGGCAGACGGGGGTTGTCGGCACGCATGCCGAGATCGCGGCTGTGCACCCAGGTGGCTCCTGCAGCCGCCATCGGCATCATCAGCACTGTCAGCGCCAGCAGCGCAATGCAAAATATTCTCTTCATCATATCTTCTTCTATCTTTGTTTTCTTTTAAATAGTCTCACCTCACAAAGTACCTGTCCCCCTGTCAGCTCCCCGCCCCTGGCAGGGGCGGGGTAGGGGCGGGGTCTCTGCTCACCCAGATTCGGGGTCTCTGTTCTGCGCCCAAAGGGCGGAAATTATTCAAAATTATTCTCAAAATTATTCAAAAACAAATATCTTATTAAAAATTTCTACGCATTACGATAATTTCTTTCCCAGACGTTTTATGAATAATTACGTGCATTACGATAATTTCTGTTCAGAAAAATGAATAATTTCTGTTCATTACGATAATTTCTTTCCTTTCTCCTACACCGCAGGTGCTTATCTCCTTTTTCCACCTTTTTGAGAGACGCTTGCGTCTTTTTATCGCTTAGAGTTTTGCCCACCATTCTTTCAAAGATCAATTTTTAAACCTTTTTATTCTTTTTCTAAAGCGAAGCGGTTTTTAATCTTATTATATTTCGTTTCTTATCATATTCTGTCATTGTAACAATGATGCAGAAAAATGAAATTTCTGTTCATTACGATAATTTCTTTCCCAGACGTTTTATGAATAATTACGTGCATTACGATAATTTCTGTTCAGAAAAATGAATAATTTCTGCGCATTACGATAATTTCTTTCCTTTCTCCTGCACCGCAGGTGCTTATCTCCTTTTTCCACCTTTTTGAGAGACGCTTGAGTCTTTTTATCGCTTAGAGTTTTGCCCACCATTCTTTCAAAGATCAATTTTTAAACCTTTTTATTCTTTTTCTAAAGCGAAGCGGTTTTTAATCTTATTATATTGCGTTTCTTATCATATTCTGTCATTGTAACAATGATGCAGAAAAATGAAATTTCTGCGCATTACGATAATTTCTTTCCCAGACGTTTTATGAATAATTACGTGCATTACGATAATTTCTGTTCAGAAAAATGAATAATTTCTGTTCATTACGATAATTTCTTTCAGAAAAATGGATTAATTTCTGTACAGAATCCTCCGTCCCCGAGAAATAAAAAATTCCCTGTCAGCCCATTTCAAGGCCGGCAGGAAACGTTAACGGTGAAATAAGAAGTGGCGGTAGCCAAATGCCAACGCACCGGGCGAATCAGTTTGCCTTGAATCCCTTGGTGCTGATGCTGCTTATCACATCCTTGATGCCCAGTTCGCGCGTTATCTGCGCGGCGCTCCGCTTCTCACTCTCTACTTCCTCCTCGTTGGGGTGGTAGCCGCAGGCTTTCATCTTCAGCTCGGCTACGGCCCATCCTACCAGTGCGGCTGCCACAAAGGCGGCCAGTCCTATCAGTGCGTCCATTTCGTTGATTTTTGTTTTTTGCGGGCCCGAGGCCCTTTTTCATTGCAAAGTTACACTTTTTTTCGCTTTCCGTGCCTGTTATCCTGAAATATTCTGCCTTTTTATATTTCTTTTGCGTTGTAGAAACCGCTTCGCGACCCTTTCCGCTCTATATAGGTGAGTCTAATCTCGCTGAGACGCTCGCCCGCCTCCAGACGACCCTCTGCCAACACGCGGAACCAACGGTGACCGCTGCCGCTGATGCTCCACACGCGGCCTTCGGGACTCTGGCACACAGGGTGCCAGCAACCGCCGTCGTGACTGCCTTCCACCACCAGGTGGGCGGTGCGCACGGCCCGTGGCGTACCGGTCAGGCTCACGCCCCGCAGGGTGCACAGACGGCGACGGGCGTCGAGGGTGAAGGGACGGGTCACCAGGCGGTAGTCGGCCGCCGCGGGCAGCACCGCCACCTGCACCGCCGCCGTATCAGCGCTGTCGCCGTCGGTCGCCCACCAGGCATCGCCCATCTGCCGCAGGTCGCTGTAGGGCAGGGTCAGCGTGCTCCACACGCCGCTGTCGGTGTGGTAGAGCCAGGCCCAGGGGGTCTCGTCGCGCGGGGCCACCAGCAGATAGTGGCGGGCGGCGTCGTAGAGCAGGCGGTGGCGGCTCCAATAAGCGGCACGACGCTGACCGAGCGCTTCGGAGAGGCACACCAGACGGGTGCCCTTGAGCTCCATCACACCGCGCTCGCCCAGAAACACCATGCTGTCGGCCGTCGTCACGGCCTCGGTGCCGGGCAGGATGGTGGCGGGCGAAACGGGCTGGCGGGCCTGCCAGCGGAAGCCTTTCTCCAGGCGCAGCGCCCAGACACCGTCGTCGGCGAGGGCGTAGAGGGGATATTCGCCTATCAGGTTGCTGGCCGTGCGGCGGGTGCAGGGCGTCACGCTGTGCAGACAGCCGTTTCCTATTGCGGTCTGGCTGCTCTCGCCCGTCGCCAGAGGGTTGCCCTCGGCCGTCCACAGCAGGGTGGAGGGACGGCGCTCCAGCGGCCACTGCCAACGGGCCTGCGACGCCACCGCTTCATAGTCGGCCGCTCCCTCTTCGGTCCACAGGTCGTAGCTCCAGCCGTAGGTGCAGGTGGCGCTGTCGTAGACGAGCGAGCGCACTTGTTGCAGCAGCAGCGAGTGAAAGGCGGGACGCCCACTGCGGTGGGCACCGCCGGCGGTGGCGTAGGCGGCGTCGGAGAGGTCGCGCCCGGGGGTGCTGAGCAGACTGGTGCGCAGACGGTAGTAGTGTACGGCGCCGTCGAGCTCCACACGCAGGTGGGCCTCCAGCCAGGTGAGGTGGCGGCTCCCCAGCTGGAGGGCGCCGGGCAGGGGATAGGCCACCTGGCCGCGGAACACCACCTGCTGTTGCTGCACACCGTCGGTCGTGGCCCGTACCACGAGCTCGGCGGTGGTGCCTTGAGGCTGGTCGGAGGTGTCGGGGCGCTCGCCGCACAGCCACTCGCCTTCCAGGGCTATGCCGCTGCGGCGTTCGGCGGGGGTGAGCGTGGCGTAACGGTAGCGCAGGCGAACGGTAAAAGGGCTGCCCAGCACGGGGGTCACATCGGCCAGGTGCAGCCGGCGGCCGAAGACAAAGGCGTGGCGCGCTCCGTAGCGCAGGTGGCCCATGTCGCTGAGGTCGAGGGCGGGGGCGTCGGCCGATGCGGGGTGCAGCAGCACGTCGCCGCCGAAGTCGGCGGCACCGATGCGAAGGGCATGGCGGAAGGTGAGCCGGCGGTAGAGGGCCTCGGTGTGGGCAAGGTCGAGAAAGGGGAAGGTGAGGCGCGTGACGTGCCCCTCGGCGTCGCGCTCCACTTGCGAGGGGGTATGGAGGGCGGTGAACGTGACGGGCTCGCTCAGATACACGTCGAGGCCTTGCACAAGGGCCGAGGAGGGCAGCGTGGGGTGGTGAAGGGTGGCGCGGAGGGTGTGGCGGTGCAGCCACACCTGCTGACGCAGGGTGTCGCCGGCCAATTCGAGCGTATCGCTCACCGCGGCGGGAAGCAGCGAGAAGATGGGGGAGTAGTGGAGGGCGCTGCCGTCGAAAAGGCGAAGCACGGCAATACCGAACACGATGTGCTTGAACAGACTGTTACCGCGCGAGGCAACAGCCTGGTCGAGGGCGCTCTCGGCGGCGGCACGTATCAGCGTGGCGTTGGTGGCGAAACTCTCGGCGGTGGCGTAGCTCTCGCCGAACAGACGAACGGCCACGGTGGGCTGACTGCGGAGAGGGGCCTCGGGGGCGGCGAGGTAACTGCGCAGCCTGCTATCGATGGGGTGGGTCACCACCACGTGCTGCTGCTGGTCCTGGCCGATGAGAAGGTCGTAGCCCAACTGGCTGCGGGTCACCACCGCGTAATCGGACGCATCGGGCTGCCAAAGTGCGTAGAGGGTGTCATCGTCGTAGACGAAGCACAGTATATCGCCCACACTCACCATACTGTTCACCGGCCTACTGTCGTCGGGCAGGATGATGGGGTGGGGAGCACTGCTCTCGGTGTCGGCGACGGTCCCGGTGCTGGCCCCGCTCTCGGTGTCGCTCTTGCTCTCGGCATCGGTCCATGCGTAGTGATAGGTGGTGCCCGTCTGCCGCTCCAGCAACAGGTGGTGGTAGGTGGCGGTGTGGTGCTCGCCTTTCAGACTGTAGCCGCTGCCCATGGCGGCTCTCCTCACCGCGGCAAGACCCACGCCCATCAGACCGCCTTCTGTCCATCCGCCGCTGTTGATCATTAATCCTCCATCACTGCTCAGATTGCATCCGTCGCTGCTCAGATTGCATCCATCACTGCTCAGATTGCATCCTTCACTGCTCAGATTGCATCCTTCACTGCTCAGATTGCATCCTTCACTGCTCAGATTGCATCCATCGCTGCTTAGATTGCATCCATCACTGCTCAGATTGCATCCGTCACCTATGGAAAAAGTGCTTCCGCCGTCAGACCAGGTAAGTTGGTGCAGCACTTCCATGCAGCCGTCAGCGCGTTGTGGCAGCGCGTCGTTTTGGTTGAGGCCCCGCAGGGGTATCAGTAGTTCCTTGGTCTTCATGGGCGGGTGGGTTTTTGAGGGTGAGTGGTGACGGGCCGCAGAATGATGGGCACAGCCAGTCCCAGGCCTTCCACCTGTTCGGGAGTTCCGATGGCGAGTCCCAGCGGGCCCTCAGTGTGGCACAGTCCCAGAATATAGCGCGACAGACGGCAGCTGAACACTCGCAGGTTGCGCCCGTGGCCGTGGGTTACGGCGCACACACCTTCGTGGTGGCCCAGCATCTCGCCGGCGCGCCGCTCTACATACAGATAGTATTCGGTCCATCCTTTCTCCACGCGTGCTATATTGATTGCGTCGCCGGCGTGGAGGTCCAGCGTGCGCGAAACGTGCGACGTGATGTTTATCTTGCCGCTCTCAAAGAAGGTTAGGTCGGCCTTCTTCGTCTTTATCAGTATCTTTTCTATCATCATGGCTTTTAGTCATTTTCTAGGTCTTCTAGAGCTTCTAGCCCCATCCCCTCATCAATATTCCCGCCGCGACCTGAATCGCACGGTCTCCACATACACATAGGCGCGGGTCATCTCTATACGCCGGCGATGGGCCTCGGCCTCTTCGGGCGTGCGATGGATGCGCGAGGTGAGGTCGAAACGGTCGCTGCCCCGCTCTCCGACAATCACTGCATAGTACTCTCTACCATACAATGCATTTAAAATAAAGTTTATACATCTTTTCATTGAATCTATTGTTTAAGTTATGGCAGATGCCGATAAAAAAGTCTTCCTGTATGTCTTGAGAAGGAGGCCCCTGCCTCGCGGCAGGTGGTCTCCGGCCGACTGCCCACCCTTGGGTGTAACCATATGGCATGTGTTATCCTGAATACTTCTTCTTGTAGGCGATTCGGGGGGCAGCCTGGTTTCATGGTCATTAGATTATGAAGAATGTGCTATGTTATTCTACGTTCCTTCGCTTTTTCTTGCTCTCATATTTATATTTTCTTTATATTTTTATGATTCTGTGTATATTTTTACCGAAAAAAGTTTATTTTGTCACTTTTTCTTCGTATATTTGCAGTGAAAACGGACAAATAACCGGTCGATGCACAGTGTTTTATCCTGTTCTCGAGGGCAAATATACCGACAAAATCTAAAAAGAAAATCGAAAATTTATATTTTAACATAAAATTAACATATTTCGCTTATGGCTACGACGAATGACAGCAGAATGCTCTGCGAGAGGGCAAAACAGATGGTCCGCTGGCTCATCAGCCAGGGATATGCGGCTTCGCAACGTGAACTGGCGCAGCTGATGGGCTATAAGGAGTCGTCGTTCTCGCAAATCATCAACGGAAGGGTGCCCATGAGCGAGAAATTCGTCAACCGACTCGTGGCCGTAGACCGCAACCTCAACAGCGAGTGGCTGCTGCAGGGCGCAGGAAATATGCTCGGCTCTCTGCGACATCTCCCGTCGGCAGAATCCGATGAGAGGCAGGATGCCGAATTTTACAAAGTCAATCCCAAAGGGGCAAAATTCTATAAAAAAGACGACCGATGGTTCATCTCCGTCAGGCATGTGCCCTTCGCCGCCTATGGACGCTTCGCCAACGAGAGCGACCGACTGGACCCCGATTTCGAAGAGGTGATGGAGGAAACCTACGAGGTGGACAGGTATGCACGCGGCAACTACCTCTCCTTCGAGGTGAAGGGCGATTCGATGGATACGGGCTCCAGAGACAGTTTCGAGGCGGGCGACAGGGTGCTCGTCAGGGAGCTGGAGCGGGACAACTGGCGAAACCCCATTCGGTTCAAAGACTGGCCCTTCTGGGTGGTGGTCTTCGACAGCAGCGTGCTCATCAAGCAGATGATCAGCCAGGATCTGGAGCACGGCACGCTCACCTTCCACTCGCTCAACCCCTCACCCGAATATGCCGACTTCACCCTCAATGAGGACGAAATAAGAGCCCTCTACTACGTTATCCGGAAAAAACCCCGCCAAGTGAACTATGTGAAAGATTAAAGCGGTTCTTATCTTCTCATCTTGTGCATCAACCACCAGTTCAGCTGGATTTGCAATCCAGCTGCATCTATTGTCAGGATTTACAATCCGAAAAAAGGATTCAAAAAAAGAACCGACAGAAATTCCCGTAATTACCATAATTTTTTAATTCCCATCGTGCAGACGCACGGGTAAAATTATCATAATTTTGGGGCTGGCAATTTGCAACAAGCAATCGCATTAAATAATCGCATTAAATAATCGCATCAAGCAATTGCATAAAAAATCGCAACTTGTTGCGTAAAATAATCGCAACTTTGTTGCGTGAGCAATATGCCGACCCTTTGAGCGGGTCGAGCATACCTTAATGAATGAGCGACGAGTAGGAGCGGTTAAGCCCCCTCCCGATGTCGGGAGGGGGTTTGGGGGAGGGTAGGTACCCCTCCTTAGGATAAGGAGGGGGCGGGGTGGTTGTGAAAATCCCCGCATTATAGCCGCCCCTTACCAAGGGGCTCTAAACCTTAGGATAAGGAGGGGGCGGGGTGGTTGTGAAAATCCCAGTTCAGCTGGATTTGCAATCCAACTGCATCTATTGTCATGATTTGCAATCCGAAAAAAGGATTCGAAAAAAGAACCGACAGAAATTCCCGTAATTACCATAATTTTTTAATTTCCATCGTGCAGACGCACGGGTAAAATTATCATAATATTGGATTTGGCAATTCGCAACAAGCAATCGCATTAAATAATCGCATTAAATAATCGCATCAAGCAATTGCATAAAAAATCGCAACTTTGTTGCGTAAAATAATCGCAACTTTGTTGCGTGAGCAATATGCCGACCCTTTGAGCGGGTCGAGCATACCTTAATGAATGAGCGACGAGTAGGAGCGGTTAAGCCCCCTCCCGATGTCGGGAGGGGGTTTGGGGGTAGGTAGGTACCCCTCCTTAGGATAAGGAGGGGGCGGGGTGGTTGTGAAAATCTCAGGCGGGGTAGTTGTGAAGAATCCCCGCATTATAGCCGCCCCTTACCAAGGGGCTCTAAACCTTAGGATAAGGAGGGGGCGGGGTGGTTGTGAAAACCCCTTGCGGGGTGGCTGTGAAAATAATCCGCATCATTACCTGAAGTCAGCAATAAAGAATAGAAATTAATGAATAATTTCTGCGCATTACGTTAATTTCTGTTCAGTCCTGCACCGAAGGTGCCCTTTTAGTGCCCTCTTATTTCCTTTTCGATTGTTTGGCCTTATTATAAATGAATAATTCCTGCACATTACGATAATTTCTTTCATTTTATAATTTATTTATACCTAAAACTCGGTATTTTTCCCTGCTTTTTTGTCATTATAATTTTAAATTATTATTTTTGCATAGTTTTTAGAGGCTTCGGCCCCTTGTATGTTAAGAACAACGTCTATCCCACAAATATCAGCAACCTTCGGCTGGCTCTTATTTTGAATAGTTTTCGACGTAAATTGTATTGTGTATGAAGAAATTTTATATCATTTTGTTTCTCGTGTTAGGCACCATCGCCACACAGGCACAACCCCTGCGCAGGGCCAATACCGCCAATAGGGTGCAGCAATTGGAGCAGCCTCAGGCCAAACCGGCCACCAGCATCACCGACCATGCCTTCACCGCCAACTGGGAACCGGTTGCCGACGCAGTGGCCTACTGCGTATACACTTATGTGAAAAACGTGGCCGAAGAGGATGGTCTCTATACCATCATCGACGAGGACTTCCTCGGCATCACACAGGGCTCGATTATCGAACCTGCCGGAGGCGACGAAATGCTCGTAGAACTCGACGACTATACCGTGCTGCCGGGATGGATGGCCTATGCATACCCTACCTTTATACCCAGTATGGTGGACGGACTGCTCTACTCACCTTACCTCGACCTGCGAAACGATGACGGCAAGTATAGAATCGTGCTCCATGTCTTCGCCACCGACGGCGATGAAATCAGGGTGGAAAGCAACGGTAAATACGGCAAGGAAATAAAGACGTATCAGGCGCATGTGCCCGATGGTACCACGGGCATCTCCGTCGATACACTCTATTTCGACAACGGCACGCGCGACCTCTTCTTCTCCGTCATCAATATGACAGCCCAAATCGGCATGCCCGACTATGTGGACCGGATCGAGGTGCTCCAGCAACTCAAAAAGGGCGATGTGGTCTTCACGCAGGTGGCGCTCGACGAGGCCGTAGAGGCCGAGACGGAGTGGGGCGATGCTGTCACAAGTAAACGCTTCGACGACCTGCACTTCGCCTATGGGGTGACCGACCTCTACTATGACCTCTATGCTGTGGCCTACGATTTCTCCACACCCAATGGCAGCACGCCCTACACCACGGTCTTCTCGCCTTACTCCGAGATGGTATACGTAGACCTCAAAAACCACCACTCCGAACTGGGCATCAGCGAAACGGTTAACACCCTGCGCAATGACGATGCGTGGTACACCATCGGAGGCGTGAGGGTAGACCGACCCAAGGCAAAAGGCATCTATATCAGAAACGGTAAGAAATGGATAGTGAAATAATTATGTATAACCCTTTAATTAAATGTTTATGAGAAAATTTTTACTTGCTGCTCTGCTCGTTGGCGCTGCCAACGTGGCAATGGCCCAAACCGTGACATTTGGTCCCTATGACGAATTGGAGGAGTGGGGCGACTACTCCAACTACGATGCTTATGACGGAAGCGCATGGGAGTGCGTGCCGTTCAACTTCTACTACACCAACAGCGGCACACAGCTGCTCTATCTAAAGGACGAACTGGCCGACATGGCCGGAAAGGATATCACTGCCATCGCATTCAAGTGGTACTGCGAGGGAGCGTATATCATACCCAATCCGCACGTTACCGTCTACATCACCGAGACCAACCAGAACGCGTTCTACAAAAATCCCGACACGGGATGCTACCGCTACTTCGATGTGAGCCGCACCGAGAAGGCTTTCGAGGACGATATCGAGTTTGATGGCTATTTCTACGACTGCTTCGTGGGCGATGAGAAGGTAATCACCCTCTCCAGACCGTTCCACTACTCGGGCGAGAACAACCTCGTCATCACCATCCTCGGCGAGGGCATCGACGAGTGCACCTCCGGTGGATTCTACATGAACTTCTTCGCTACCGACCTCGAGAACAGGGCGCTCACCGCTGCCAGCGACAAAAAACCGCTCTCCGAAATCCTCGCCGGCGACCTCTACGCGGAGAAAAACAGTCAGTCGACCATCAATATGCCGGTGCACCAGCTCTCCTATGAGGACGGAACGGCTCCTGAATGGACCTGGACTTCGTATGTGCCGAAATTCGACGAAGACCTCAATATCAACGGCTTCGAGGCTTACAAGGTGAAGGGATTCTCAACCGACGGCTCCGCTGCTCTCGTGGAGCGCGTGCTCAGCGCCAAGGCAGGCGAACCGCTCGTGCTGCGCTACAAGGTGGAGGCCAGCGTGGCACTCTCTGAAAGCGCCAAAGCACAGGAAGACAATATCCTGCAGGTGAGCGACGGCACCGTGACAGGCGACGGAACTGTCTACGCACTCTCCAAGTCTGACGGCGTGGTGGCCTTCCGTAAAGTGGCCAACGGCGTCAGCGTGCCCGAGGGTAAGGTGTATCTCGTGTCCGAGCAGAATGTCAACGACCAGATTGCTTTCGACGGCTCCACCAACAGCATCGCTGGTGTAGAAAACGCACAGCCCACCGACGGAGCATGGTATACCCTCTCCGGACAGCGCGTGAGCCAGCCCACACGTGGTCTCTATATCCACAACGGAAAGAAGGTCGTAAAATAGTCCAGACCATCCCTGTATGAAATCCAAATGTTTCTTCGCGGTGCTGCTCGCCTGGGCGGCTACTATGGCTCAGGCGCAGACGCTGTCGCTCGGCAACTACGATGACCTGCAGCCCTATGGTGACCCGTCGGACTTCTCTAACCTCTACGACGGCTCTTACTGGGAGGTGGCACCCATCAATTACTACCTGGCCAACAGCGGCGCGCAGATTATCTACCGTAAGGAGGAAATACCGCAGCTGGCAGGGAAACTCATCACGGGGTTCAGCTTTCCGTGGATGGCGCTCGATGCCTTCATCGACGCCACACGTGATGTGAAAATCTATCTCACCGAGACTTCGGCCGATGAGTTCTACCGTAACGACGACAACCGAATCTACCGCTATTTCGACCTCAACTGGGCCGAACCGCTCTTCGAGGGTCAGCTCTGCCCGGAGGTGATGCTCTATGCCTACTGCATCGGCGAACCAATCAACATCGAGCTGCAGAAACCTTACTACTATTCGGGGGAAAGCTCACTTGTGCTGACCGTCATCGCCGAAAACGGCGAGGAGTGCACCAACGGAGGTTTCTACGTCAATTTCTTCACCATCCCTGACACCAAGAAGCATGCGCTGCCCTTTGCCAGCGACTTCATCACGTTCCAAAGCGTGCTCTTCGGCGACAGGTGGTGCGAGGGGGCGCATGTATCGCCCATCGAGAGCCCGGTGGTGCAGATAGCCTATGAGGAGGGCAACCAGCCGCAGCCCATGTGGCGAAGCTATGTGCCCGCCGAGGACGTGGACCTCAACATCGGTGGCTTCGACGCCTTCAAAATGAGCGACTACACCTCCAACAGCGTCCGACTCGAAAAGGTATCTTCGGCACCGAAGGGCACACCGCTGCTCGTCAGGTCGGTGGTCTATCCCTCCATCATCGCCACAAAGGCACCCGCCATGGTGACCAACAATATGCTCATGCTCAGCGACGGAACGGTGAGCGGGGGCAACAATATCTTCGCCGTGGGAGAGAAAGACGGGGTGCCGGGATTCGTACGACTGCCGGAAGGTCAGTTTGTGCCCGAGGGGGAAATCTACTTCAAAGGCGCTGTCGATACCGATGACTTCCTGCCGTTCGAGGCCGCTCTCGGCATCAGTGCGCCGAAGACGATACAGACCGATGGCGGTGCATGGTTCCGCACTGATGGCTCTCGCACCGGAGAACCGCTACAGAAGGGTGTCTACATTCACAACGGAAAGAAGACGGTGGTGAAGTGACACCTCACTCCATCCTTATAAAATGAATAATAAAAAAATTACTGTATAATGAAAAAGACTTATTACCAACCGCAGATCAAGACGCTCAGCATCGCTGCAGGACGCTTCATGCAGGACGATGTAATCGCGTCGCTGCCTGTAAAAACTGATAAGGAAATCGAAGACCCTAACGATATCCTCACCAACGAGTGGAAAAACAATCTCTGGGACGAATAAACCAGCGGGTCCCTCAAAGCAAAAGGGGAGATGGCAGCGCCATCTCCCCTTTTTCATAGAGGTATATATTCTCTTACAGTATCGTCTTTACGGCTTCGAGCATGCCCTTCTCCTGAATCAGGTCAAGGTCTTTCTTCACCAGCTCGGCCAGACCGGCCACACCGTGCAGATCCTCACCCCAAATCCAGTCGGCGCTCAGCACACCGTCGGTCACCTTCTGGGTGTCGCCGGTGGCCCACAGCTCCTTCAAGAGGTCCATAATCTTCTGGTCGTCGTTAGGAACAATCTCCTTGCCGTCGGCACGTACACCGCCCTTGTAGTAGGTGATGATGGCGGCCAGACCGAACACCAGACCCTGGGGCAACTCGCCCTTGCGCTCCAAGTAAACCTTCACACCGGGAAGATCGCGGGCCTGGAACTTCGGGAAGCTGTTCAGCATGATGCTCGTCACCTGATGGTCTACGTACGGGTTGTTGAAACGCTCCAGCACGTCGGCGGCAAACTTCTTCAGCTCGTCCATCGGGAGATTCAGCGTCTGCATCAGCTCGTCGAACTGCACCTTGTGGATGTACTTGCCTATCACCTCGTGGTTGCAGGCGTCGCGGACAATGTCTACTCCGCTCAGGAAGGCTACAGGCGAGAGAACAGTGTGAGGACCGTTCAGCAGCGTCACCTTGCGCTCGTGGTAGGGCTTCTCGCTCTCGGCTATCAGCACGTGCAGACCGGCCTTCTCGGCGGGGAACTCAGCGCGGAGCTCGTCGCAGGTCATGTTCTCGGCCTTCTCAATCACCCACAGGTGGAATATCTCGGCCTGAACCACCAGGTTGTCGGCGTAGCAAACCTTCTGCTGGATGTCGGCAATCTCCTTGCGGGGGAAGCCCGGAACAATGCGGTCCACCAAGGTGGCGCAAACGTAGCAGTAGTTGGTGAACCAGGCCTTGAAGCCTTCATAGTCGGCGCCGAAGTCGTCCTTCCAAAGCTCGATATACTGGTAGATGCACTCCTTCAGATGATGACCGTTCAGGAATATCAGCTCGCAGGGCATGATGATGAGACCCTTCTTGGGGTCGCCGCAGAAGGTCTGATAGCGGCGGTACAACAGCTGAACCAGCTTGCCGGGATAGCTGCTGGCAGGGGCGTCGCTCAACTTGCAGGCGGGGTCGAAGGCAATACCGGCTTCGGTGGTGTTCGATATCACAAAACGTATCTCGGGCTGGTCGGCCAGCGCCATGAAGGCCTGGTTCTGGGTGTAGGGGTTCAGGGCGCGCGAAATCACGTCGATACGCTGCAGACTGTTCACAGCCTCACCGTTCTCACGGCCTTGCAGATTCACGTGATACAGACAGTCCTGACCGTTCAGCCAGTCTACCATACCGCGCTCGATGGGCTGAACCACCACCACGCTGCCGTTGAAATCGGTCTTCTGGTTCATGTTCCACAGAATCCAGTCTACAAAGGCGCGAAGGAAATTGCCCTCACCGAATTGAATCACTTTCTCCGGCATCACGCTTTTCGGTGCCGTACGCTTGTTCAGAGCTTGTAATTTTTTCATTTGTTTTTGAAGATTATGAGTTTGATGTTTTTCGTATTTCTGTTTGCAAAGATAATGATTTAATTCATCATTCCGCTCTTTTTTATGGATTATTTGCACGCAAACCTTTGCGCTCTCTGCCTCGTTGGCTGGCGGTGGCGGTGTCCTGTTATGTCACTACTTGTAAAAAAAACTTAAATAGGCTTTAACAAAGAAAAAAAATGTCAGTTTTTCTTGAATGTATGAACCGAAATAATTACATTTGCACAAACATTCATTTTATCGCTCTATGGGCGCATTGTGCGCCCACACAAGGTGGTAATCAACTTAGGTTTGCGTCATACTTCTTAGGAAGTCTCTCACGGATGATTTGTCATATCTGACACTTAAAACAAAAACAAAAATTAATCAATTCTATATCAAAATGTACAAAACTACTACTTTCTTCAAGACGGCAGCGATGACCGTGCTCCTCTTCATGGGCATGATCACTGCCCAAGCCGCTGTCACTTACCGCCTCACCACTCACCCGGTGTTTGGTGAAACGCGCGAAATCACGGCCGCAGCCAACCTCTCCGTGGGTGCCGACCTGCTCGACAACATGCCGCAGGCGCTCTGGCGTGCCTACACCACCTACACTTTCTATGCCGATGCAGCTCTCACCGAGGAAATCACTGAGGTGCCCGCAGCCAACGCCACCGTGTATGTGGACTATGAGTTCCTGCCTGCTTATGTGCCTTCTCCCGAGGATGGCGACCCCATCTGGCATTATCTCCGTGGCTACAACGCCACCGCCGAGACATCTACCGGCAACCAGTACTTGCTCTATAAGAAGCATTCCAAGAACCAGGTGTGGGGATTCAAGTCTGTCAATGGTGGTATTCCCAAGGCGGGCAACAACTATCCTATGGCTCATGCCACGCACTGCCAGTGGGCCCTCTATGGCGACGGATTCAACTGCCAAATCAAGCTCAACGACGATGCTGCTGCCACTTGGCTTATCTGGGGCGGAACTTCTGGCAAACAAGCAATGAAGTTCGGTGCAAGACCTGCAATTGGTTGGCAACTCTACACCAACACGGCCAAAAATGCCAGAATCTCTGGAGGTACCGTCTGCCTTGGTGTGCCCAACACTACCAATTACCTTTACAACCTCGAGGATCCCAACGGACAGTGCACCACCGTGTCGCTCGAAACCAGCAAACAGAAATTCGACAGCAAGAACCGCCTCGTCAACGTGCAGCAGGGCTCAACCAGCAATAAGCCTGGCCTCTGGTGGTACGCTATGTTCGCTACTCCCGTTGAGGAGGGAATGACTCCTCCCACCAATCTCTACCGCACCATCTACAAGATTATCATGGGCTATCAGAACTTCGAGCAGCGTGGTGAGGATATCTATGTGAAGAAGGGTACATCTCCCGAGGTGCCCGCTCTGCCCGAGAAGTACAAACTCGAGAACACCGAAGAGGTGAAGTATGTCTATTGCAACTTCAAGGATCCTGAGCTCTTGGAGCCTTGGATGAGTGGCGAGACCATGCCGGTCAATGAGACCACTATTGTCTATGTGCTCGAAGACAGAGCCACCACCACCAATTGGAAGACACTCTGCGTGCCCTTCGATGTGGAAGACCTCGCTGCCGGTTCTTTCGACGGCAACCCCGTCATGGAGGTATGGGAGTATACTTCTGTTACAACAGAGAGCGAATCAAAGGGCTACTATAGCTTCAACCTCCATTTCACGCAGGCCGAGGAAATCAGGGAGGGTTATCCCTATCTCTACCGCTTCGTCAATGTGCCTGAGTCGATGCTCGAAAAATGGGAAGCTGAACTCGTGGATTGGAAAGATGCTGTGACCGATGAAGATAAAGCCAAAATCACGGAGGTGTCGTTCGTTGATGACGCATTCCCCGAGGCACAGGTCACCATGGTGGGTACCTACGACAACTTCGTGCTTACTCCCATGCAGAATGACACAGACCCCTACTACTTCTATTTCGGCTATAATGCCAAAGAAGACGCTTACAAGTTCTATCCCGTCAAGACCAAGACCGTCAACATGAAACCCTTCCAGTGCTACTTCTTCGCTTCCGGCACTGAGGGCAACTCTGTCTGCATCGCCATGGACGGTGCTACCGACGGCATCTCTGAGGTGTCCGCTGCTGCCAAAAACTCGGCAGTGGGTGTCTACAACCTCAGCGGACAGCGGATGAACAGCAACAACCTGCCTGCTGGAGTATACATTGTGAATGGTAAGAAGATGGTTGTGAAATAGAAAAAAACTAACTGAATTATGAAAAAGAAACTTTATATACAGCCGGTAACCGAAGTGGCGGTTAACTTCTACCGCGAGGATGTGATGTTTGGAACCTCCAATGTAAGCGGCGACGGACCCGTGGACATCGGACAGGGCGAAGAAGGCGAGGAGGTGGATCCCTCCGCACCCACATTCAATGCCTGGGAACAAGAACTGTAAAAACAGCCCTTTCATATCAATAGTAGAGGCGCTTCCAACCGGAAGCGCCTCTACTTTTTCTAGGGTTTCTAGGGTTTCTAGGGTTTCTAGGGTTTCTAGAGCATCTAGCTTTTCTAGGGTTTCTAGAGCTTCTAGGGTTTCTAGAGCTTCTAGGGTTTCTAGAGCTTCTAGCTTTTTCTAGGGCCTCTAGAGCCTCTAGAGCTTCTAGCTTTTCTAGGCTCCCCGCCCTCCTATCTATTCACCACATACTTGTGCAGCGTGGCGCGCACAGCACCCACACCGGCATAGAGCTCGCGCACCATGCCTTCTATCTGCTCGCCAAGACCGGCCTCGTAGAGGTCCAGACCAAACACATCGGCACGGCTGTACAGGCTGCGCAGGCAGCTCCAGTCCTGGTCGGCCTTGCCTATCTCCAGCGGTGCCACAATGGCCTGCAACTCGCTCAGCAGGGGGTCGGGCGAGGGCTCAAACGGGGTGCCGTCGTCCTTGATGCCTTTCAGATAGCGGGCATAACCGGCCAGCGTGAGGGGGATGAGCACCAAATTGCTCATGTCCAGACCGCGCGCGATGTACTTCTTGATGGTCTCGCCGAAGCGGATGGGCAGCTTCTGGCTCGTGTCCATGGCGATGCGCTGAGGGGCGTCGGGCATGAAGGGGTTGGGCAGGCGACGGTTGATCACGGCGCCGATAAACTCATACGGGTTCAGCACACCGGGATCGGTCACCACGGGCATCGCCTCCATGTAGCCTATCTTCTGGATAAAGCTGCGCAGGTCGGCGTCGGCCATCTCGGCCGAGATGAGGGTGTAGCCCAGCAGGCAGCCGTAAATCGACATGGCGGTGTGAAGGGGGTTCAGGCAGGTGGTCACCTTCATTGTCTCCACCTTGTCTACCGTGTCGCGGGTGGTGTAGAGGGCACCGCCAAGGTCCAGCGGCGGACGGCCGTTGGTGTAGTGGTCTTCTATCACCAGATACTGCACCTCCTCAGCGTTCACAAAGGGGGCCGTGAAGGTGTGCTTCGCCGTCTCTATGTAGTCGTTGTCTTCAAAACCGTCAGCGGCCAGCAGCTCCTTTACCTTCTCGTGCGGGCGCGGTGTTATCTTGTCTATCATCGACCAGGGGAAGGTCACCTTCGTCTCGTCGGTCAGATATTGCAGGAAACCCTCGGGCACCAGACCGTCGTTCACCCAGCGCTCGGCATAGGCCAGCACACCGGCCTTCACCTTGTCGCCGTTGTGCGAGCAGTTGTCCATGCTCTGCACCGTCAGCGGAAGGGCACCGGCTTGATAGCGCTCCCACAGCAGGGCGCACACCTTGCCCATGGCCAACACGGGAGTCAGACCGCGCTCCAGGTCGGCGGGGGCCACACTGTAACCCTTCTCCGTGATGGTGAACGAGATCATCTGCAGCGACGGATTGCGGAATATCTCCACCAGACACTGCCAGTCAGCAAACTGGTAGTCGGCCTTCAGAGCCTCGGTCACCGAGGCAATCACTTTCTTCTCTATCGTACCGGTCGACTGCAGACTCACCAGCAGCGACAGGTTGTCGTAGGGGGCGTAGGCCTTGTCTATCACCTCATAGTCGAAGGTCTCGGCCACAATCACGCCGCGGTCGTACTTTCCCGTGTTCAGCGCCTCGTTCAGTATGGCGGCAGGGAAGGCGCGGAATATGTTGCCGCCGCCGAAGTGTACCCATGTGGGGGCGTCGTGCGTCTTCTTAGCCACGGCGGCCCTGTCGAATTTCGGAAGCTCATAGCCCTTCGCTTCCCATTCACCGGCATCATACTTGCCGGAGATAATATCACATAGCTTCATAATATATAATAATGTGTAGTTTTATAATTTCCGATTCTCTGCTTCCTTCCGATTATTCAAAAAATCCCGGCTGCACATACTCTATGCCCAGCTCGCGGTCCACCGTGGCCAGGATGCCCTGCACCTGGCCCAGCGCAAACATGCGGCCCAGGAACGAGTAGCCGGCGTTGTAGCCGCGGGTCTCGTCGCCAAGCATCGTCATGCCGTGGTCCACACGCATCGGCAGGGCGGGGTTCGTCTGCTCGAATATGCGGCACAGCTCTGTGATGTCGGCGCGGCCGCCCAGATGGCTGGCCTCCGTGAAGTCGCCGTTCGGGAAGATATGGCAGGAGCGCAAATGCACGAAGTGGGTGCGGGGGGCAAATTCCCGCGCCATCTCCACCACATTGTTGTAGGCTCCAGCGCTCAGCGAACCGGCACAGAACGTCAGACCGTTGTGGGGATTGTCCACCGCCTTCAGCATCCACTGGATGTCGTCGTAGGTGCGCACGATGCGGGGCAGACCCAGTATCTCGATGGGGGGATCGTCGGGATGCACGCACATGTTCATGTCGTACTCCTCGCAGGTGGGCATGATGGCCGAAAGGAAGTAGCGCATGTTCTCGCGCAACTGGGCCTTGTCGATGCCCTTGTAGAGCTCCAGAAAGTCGCGGAACTTCTGTATCGGGGCCTCGTCGTTCTCGCTGAAGTTGCCCGAGACGAAGCCTTGGGTCTTGATGATGATGTTTTCTACCAACTGGTGTTCCTTCTCCGGCGTCATTGTGGCGCGCAGGGCCTCGGCCTCGGCCAGCACGTCGCGGTCGGCGGCGCTGGGAAGCTCGGCGGGCATCTTGAAGCGGGCCCATTCCTCGCGGGCACCCTCGCGCTTCAGGATGTAGATGTCGAAGTAGGCGAACTCGGCATACGAGAAGTAAAGATTGCTCGTGCCGTTCGGATTGTCGTGAAGCAGGTCGGTGCGGGCCCAGTCGAGCACCGGCATGAAGTTGTAGCAGATGGTGTGGATGCCCTCGGCCGAAAGGTTGCGCAGGCTCTCCTTGTACACCTCTATCTGCTCATCGCGGTCCGGACCGCCATATTTGATGGTCTCCACCACGGGGAGCGACTCTACCACGCTCCAGCGCATGCCGTAGCTTTCGATATACTCGCGCAGGTCGCGTATCTTCTCGCGGGTCCACACCTGCCCTAAGGGCACATCGTGCAGAGCGGTCACAATGCCCTCCACACCTATTTGTTTCAACATGGCAAGCGTTATCTTATCGTTCTTGCCAAACCATCTCCATGTTCTTTCCATATAGTTGTTAATTCAGAGTGTTTTTTCTTTTCCAAAAGCACCTTTCTATGCGCAGCCAAAATTAATAAAAAAAATCCACCGGCCCGTCAGGGTCGGTGGATTTTTTTATTCAGAGTGGCGATTACTCACCCTTCTCCATCTTTGCTTTCAGTGCAGCAAGAGCGTCGATGTCGCCGAGAGTGGTGCTGGCTGCCACGTTGTTAATCGTGGGAGTGTCTTCCTTCTTCTCTTTGCCACCGGCCTTGCGGGGAGCCTTGCGCTCGTCCTTGCCCTCCTCGAAGGTGCGGCTGTGCGACAGAATGATGCGCTTGGTCTCTTTCACAAACTCAATCACCTTGAAGTCGAGCTCCTCACCCTGCTGGGCCTGGCTGCCGTCTTCCTTCACAAGGTGCTTCGGAGTGGCAAAGCCCTCACCGCCCTCGTTCAGAGCTATCACGGCACCCTTGTCCATCATCTCGGTAATCTTACCTCTGTGGATGCTGCCGGGAGTGTAAAGAGTCTCATAGGTGTCCCAAGGATTGTCCTCGAGCTGCTTGTGGCCAAGGCTCAGACGACGGTTCTCCTTGTCTATCTCAAGAACCACCACGTCGATAGGAGCACCAATCTGGGTGAACTCAGAGGGATGCTTCACCTTCTTAGTCCAGCTCAGGTCGCTGATGTGGATCAGACCGTCGACACCCTCTTCCAACTCAACGAAAATACCGAAGTTGGTGAAGTTGCGCACTTTGGCGGTATGGCGGCTGCCAAGAGGATATTTCACCTCGATAGCCTCCCAAGGATCTTCCTTCAGCTGCTTGATACCAAGGCTCATCTTGCGCTCCTCGCGGTCCAAGGTCAGAATCACGGCCTCTACCTCGTCGCCCACGTGCATGAAGTCCTGAGCGCTGCGCAGATGCTGGCTCCAGCTCATCTCCGATACGTGGATCAGACCTTCCACACCCGGAGCTATCTCTACAAATGCACCGTAGTCGGCTATCACAACCACCTTGCCCTTCACGTGGTCGCCCACCTTCAGGTTCGGATCCAGAGCCTCCCAAGGATGCGGGGTCAGCTGCTTCAGACCAAGGGCAATGCGCTTCTTCTCGTTGTCGAAGTCGAGAATCACAACATTGATCTTCTGGTCAAGCTCCACTACCTCATGAGGATCGCTCACGCGGCCCCATGACAGGTCGGTGATGTGGACGAGTCCGTCAACACCGCCCAGGTCAACAAACACACCGTAAGAGGTGATGTTCTTGACGGTTCCCTCAAGAATCTGACCCTTCTCGAGCTTGCTGATAATCTCTTTCTTCTGGGCTTCGAGCTCGGCCTCGATGAGGGCCTTGTGCGAAACCACAACGTTGCGGAATTCCTGGTTGATCTTCACAACCTTGAACTCCATGGTCTTGTTTACGAATACATCGTAGTCGCGTATGGGATGAACGTCAATCTGACTGCCCGGAAGGAAGGCCTCAATACCAAACACATCTACAATCATACCGCCCTTCGTGCGGCACTTGATGAAGCCCTGGATCACTTCCTCGTTCTCCAAAGCGGCATTCACACGCTCCCAGCTCTTGCTCAAGCGGGCCTTCTTGTGCGACAGAATCAGCTGACCTTTCTTGTCTTCCTGATTTTCAACGTATACCTCTACAACGTCACCTACCTTCAGGTCGGGATTGTAACGGAATTCGCTGGCTGCGATGATACCATCGCTCTTGTAACCGATGTTCACCACCACTTCCTTCTTGTCGATGGAGATGACCTTGCCGTCAACTACTTGGTGCTCACTTACCTTGTTCAGGGTCTCGTCGTAAGCTTTCTCAAGTTCGGCTTTGCTGACGGAACTGATACCGCCATTCTCAAACTCGTCCCAATTGAAGTCGTCGAGTGGCTGTACATTTTTAAAGTTTGACATAAATGTTAATTAAAAAGTTAAAATTAATAAAGTTAGACTTTATGGTGTGTAAATCGGCCGCAAAATTACAGCTTTTCCCGCAAATAAACGAATTTTTATGCCTCTATTTTTCCCTTTTATTAAATAATGTGCTTTTTTTAGCCTTTTTTTATAAAAAAATTTGCACCTAATCTTCCTTTTCACTATATTTGTGCTCTATAGGTCAGTGATTTAACCACAATATTAACCATTTTAGTTTTTATAATCAGTACTAACCCTTTAATGTAGAGAAAACATGAGAAAAATTTTGTTTGGAATCGTTGCTATGATGGGCTTCTTCATGATGTGGAGCTGCTCGGAAAGCGCACCCACACTCGTAGGAGAGTGGCAGAATGACTCGGTGATAGCCGAGAAGGGCAATAACATCAGCATGAGCTGGAAAATGCATCTCAAGGCCGACGGAACCATGGACAACAAGATCTCTGCCGAAATGAACGGCGAGGAAGAGGGATTCAAAATCCACTTCCCCTTCGGCATGAGCTTCTCCGGCACATGGAAGGCCGACGACAAGGAACTGACCATGGTGGTCGACTCCGCTTCTTTCAAGCCCGAATTCGTGGCCGACAGCTTGAAAATCGAAGCCAAAGACAAAGAAACAGAGGCCATGCTGGGCATGCTGAAGACGAAGATGACCCAGATGCTCGAAAAACAGATGAGCGACCCCAACGGCGATTTCTTCAAGGGCCTGAAGAAGGAGAGCGACACGCTCACCTATGAGCTCACCGCCAATGAGCTGAAACTCGTTTCGAAGACAGACAGCACCGGCACACCGCAGGTGTTCAAGCGCGTCAAGTAAAAACGCTTCTCCATCAAGATAATAGCCAGCTGCATCGTCGCAGCTGGCTATTATCGTATTCAGGCGGTCACATCACCGACCCTCATACCACTTGCGCAGCACCTCGAAGGCCAACTTCTTCTTGCCTTCGTCGCTCACCACGCCCTTGCGGTTGTAGTAGTCTTGTATGCCGGGCAGCACGCGACGGGGCGAACGGAAGTCTTTCAGTATCCAGGGGGTCGTGCCGGCCAGACCGTCTATCTTCTCCAGCATGCGCAGGTTCTCCTCATACAGATTGGCCTGGAACTCCTCGGTCCAGCGCTGGTTCACCGCTCCATGGTAGCCCTCCTTGGCGCCTCCGCCAAACTCGCTGATTATCACGGGTTTGTTGTAGGGTATCTCCCAAGTCATCTTGGCGGCGTCGTGCACATCGCGGTACCAGCCTATATATTCGTTGAAGCTCACCACATCTACATATTCGTTCATGTTGTCGTTCAGCCGGTTGTGGTAGTTCGATGCCGAAGTTACCTCCATCGCCATGCTGATGAGCCGCGTGTTGTCCATCCCGCGGGCGTAGGTGGCCAAACGGCTCAGAAAACGGTCGCGGTCGGCAGAGTGGGGCGTCTCGTTTGCTATGCTCCAGATAATCACATTGGCGCGGTTGTGGTCGCGCAGTATCATGTCGTGTAGCTGCTGCCGGGCGTTGTCGTAGGTGTGCTCGTTGGTCCAGGCAATGGTCCAGTAGCAGGGTATCTCCGACCATACCATGATGCCCATACGCTCCGCCTCGCGCACCATGTATTCATTGTGGGGATAGTGGGCCAGGCGAACAAAATTGCAGCCCAGCTCCTTGGCCCAGCCCAGCAGGGTGCGGGCGTCGTCGGTGCTGTTGGCCCTGCCGCCGCCGTGGAACTTCTCCTCGTGTATGCTGATGCCTTTCAGATAGATGGGCTTGCCGTTCAGCAGTATCTCCTTGCCGCGGGTGGCAATGGTGCGGAATCCCACCTCGTCGGTTATCGTCTCGCCGTTGCAGGTCACCGTGGTGGCGTATAGCTTCGGCTGGTCGGGCGTCCACAGTTGGGGGCGCGCTTTTATCGTCGTGCTCACCGTGCCGGCGGCGTCGGTGGTCAGCGTGCGCTTTATCTTCAGCTCGGGTATGCTCAGCGTCACCGTCTCACCGGCTTTCTGCCTGTTCAGGCGGGCGGTGAAGAGCAACAGCCTAGGGTTGGCGTCGGCCAACTGCAGGGTGTAGTCTTCCACATAGGTCTCGGGCACTTCCACAAGGGTCACGTCGCGGGTGATGCCGCCGTAGTTCCACCAGTCGAATATCAGGGTGGGCACATTCTCGGCCTTTCGCTTATTGTCCACTTTCACCACCACGAAATTGTTCCCGTCGTGCAGCAAGGTTGTCACATCGAAGCAGAATCCTGTGAAACCGCCCTCGTGCCGGCCCGCTTTCTTACCGTTCACATACACCACGGCTTCATAGTTCACGGCACCGAAGTGCAGAAGGGCACGCTTCCCGATTTGCTTTTCGTAGTGGAAGTCGCGTTTCAGCCATACGCAGCCTTCGTAGAAGAAGAGGCGCGGGTCTTGCGTGTTCCAGTCGCCTGGCACCCGCATCGTCTCCGACTTGTCGAAGTCATATTCTATCAGGTCCTCAGGACGTTGTGGCTTCGCATTCAGAAAAAAGCCCCATCGGTTCTCCTTCATGCGGTAGTCGTAGTAGCCCTCTTCCTGCACGTCGACGATATACTGCCAGTCACCGTTCAGCGTCATGCCCTGACGGCCGGGCACATTCCCTATCAGGGGTATCTGTATCCTCTCGTCGGTCTTCATCGCTAATGCATTCTCTCCGGTCGTTCTCGTCATAGCTTCGCTGCCGGTGGTCAGCAGTGTGAGCATAGCCAGGATGCCCCACACCTTCGTCAAAAATCTTTTCATATTTTCTTTATTATTAGTTATATCTTTTTCTGCAAAATTAGTGCATTCTTCTGAATAATCAAAATTTTTGATACCTCTACCCATCATCCTCCGATTATTCTGATTACTCCGATTACTCTGATAACTCTGATTACTCCGATTACTCCGATTACTCCGATTACTCTGATAACTCTGATAACTCTGATTACTCCGATTATTCTGATTACTCTGATTACTCTGATTACTCTGATTACTCTGATTACTCTGATTACTCTGATTACTCTGATTACTCTGATTATTCAGATTACTCCGATTATTCAGATTACTCCGATTATTCAGAATCCCCTCCGATTCTTCCGCTCATCCCCCTCCCTCCTACATAATCTCAAAATGTCATGCCTCCAGCCCCTGGCCGCCCTATTTTTGCCCAAAATCTTTTTTTTACTACAATCATGCATAATCATTTCAATTGCCCTTACTTTACCCCCGGCAGCTGCCGTCCTATACAGCAGCCGCCGTACAGTGGCTTTTACTGGCCCGACTGCCCGTTCCCGGGCAATCCCTGTGCCTGTCAAAAAAGTTCTGAAAGTGATGCGGCCGATCCTGACTCCGCCCACCAGCAGAATGGCAGCTGCCTCATCACCAACGACCTCAATGTGGGCGCCGACCTCACCGTGGGAGGCGCCACGCATCTCAAAGGCGACCTGATTGTCGACGGAAAAATCATCTCACCCCAAGACGATGTCAATCCTTCGGGAGGCGATGACACCACAACTCCCGACGACGGACCTGGTGGCATCGCTCCCGAACAGTCGACAATCGATGTATCCGGCGACGGCATCACAGTCTCTGCCACCACAGTGAATGGTGGCCGATTGATACGACTGGCCGATGTAAAGAAAATTGATAGTAATTCGATGGGCACGACGCATGTGACCAGCGCGGCGATGCCGAGCGGCTCGGGCACGGAGCAGAGCATGCGCTACAAGCTGTACAAAGACGTGACGGCGGGCAACACCGACGCGGAGACAATAACGCTGGCGCCCGGCTCGAAGCTGGAGCCTGCGGGCGGTGTGCCGGGCAAGACCGACAACGGGCAGGGCACGCAGCTCTCTGTGGAGGGCGGCGAACTCTCATGGGTGCACTCGAGCGACATCGGGATGATACAGAACGGCCAGCTTCCCACGGGCATGACGCGTGCGCAGGTGGGCGCCCACAACGCCGACGTGCTGCGCATGGTGGCGGCGAGCCGGTGGAACCTGATTCTGGACGGCATGTATTATGTGGATTTGGGGATAAAGACAGGGGCCACCCGTGATATCTTGTTGAACAAGGCTGTGGTGCTCCGGCGTCCGCTGCGCATAAAGGGCGGCGGACTGACGGCGGCCCGTTACCTGTTCTGCGTGGAGGCAGGAGGCGGTATCGTGATGGAGGACGTGGTGCTGGACAACCTGGAGAACTATCCGATGATATATGTGGACCCGTGGGGCGGCCTGGTGGAATGCGTGGAGATGTACCGCTGCTCTATGAAGACGAGCGCGGCGCCCACCGGCGGACGCGACCATGCCTACGTGGCGCGGTTCATAGGCGGAACCGGCAAGGACGTGGGGCATGTGGACACGGTGAACGAGCGCATGCCCGACGGTATACCGCGCGGCTTCAACAAGACGAACATGATAAAGTTTTACGGCCTGGCCGACAACACCGGCATTGACTCCCGCTATGGTTTCACGGCCGCCACGAGGACCGACCCGCACATGCTGTATGTGTATCCGGCGGGGCAGCCCTGCCCGAGCGGCCCCTCGAAGACGGCGGCATTCTGCTACTATGAGTGGGGCGCGCAGCTCTACGTGCCCCACACCGACGGCGAGATGGTGTTCCGCCAGAATGCAGGCGGCTCTGCCAAGCACATGGGCATGGTGGGCGACTTCATCCCCGCGACGGAGAAGGATGAAGGCGACGTGCTCTACGAGGAGAACGGCTCGACGGTCTACTTCACGGCGGTGCTCACGCGCGATGACCTTCAGGACGGCGTGCTGGTGCGCGGATGCAATCCGCCGGTGGAGCACAACGGCGTGCGCCGCTTCATCATGGACGACTGCACGGTGATGAGCCACCAGGTGGCGGTGGAGATGGGAAGCATGGAGGTGACGGAGGTGTTCCGCATCAGGGGCAACCTGTTCTACGAGGTGTGCACGCTGGCGCTGAACATCGGCACCAACAACGACTCCAACACGTCCGACGACTGGGCGGCGCGCAGCTGTCCGCTGGTGGTGACGGGGAACACGTTCCGCGGCATCGGAAAGGTGCAGGAGGCGTTTTCCACGCCTTATGCCGGCGCGCTCCTCTATGAGGGCGACACGGTGTTCTTCAACGACAACCTGATAGAGAACATCATCACCACCACGAACACGTACGACTGCTACCTGAGCTGCAACAAGCTGGAGTACCGCAGGAATGTGGTGCGCAACGTGCTGCTCTTCCAAATGAGCACGAAGCTGTTCGGATACATGAAGGCGAAGGGCGTGAGAGTGGGATGGAACTATGATGCGGAATACGGCGCCGACAAGACGTCGCACCCGAGGAAGCTGAGCCGCCTGTATGAGGGCAACCGCTACGAGGCGAACCTGAAGGATGTGCGCGAGCTGTGCAAGGAGTATATGGAGAAGAACCGCGATACGCTGATGCCCGCCTACAAGGGCGTGGCGTGGGACGAGGTGCCGCAGGAGGCGAAGGACGAGGTGCTGCGGGAGAAAGTGCTGCGCACGATGTTCGACAACGTGGTGAGCCCGTGGGCGTTCGACACGTTCACGGTGCGCGACAATGTGGTGGACATGCCCGACTGCGTGCTCATGGGCACCGCTGTGTCGGGCGGCTACGCACTGGTGCGCCGTTGGGTGTTCAGCGGCAACGAACTGAAGTTGCGCTGCTATGAGAACACGCCGAAGCGCGGACGTCCGTCGACAGCTGTGAACGGCTACGAGTTGTACCTCTTCTCCATCGAGGCGACATCCGAGGGCACCGAGGTGGAGATAGTGGGCAACCGCTTCGAGTCGAAGGGACGGGAAATCATGAACCTGCTCTGCCTGGCCGGTGCCCTGACGCTGCGCTCGCTGCGCGTGGAGAACAACGAGTTCGTGGACTGCGGATACAGGATATCGCAGCGTCTTCGTGCGCAGGTTGCCGGCGCCACTCCCTCTCACGACGGGGTGATACAGGCGGAGCGCCTGTGCCTGAGGAACAACAGGGAGGCTGCGGGCCTGGACGAGGGCTTTACGGGCAAGTATTCGGTGCAGCGCATGTTCGGCACCTGGTATCTGCCGGTGCAGTTCCGCGGCCATGGCGGCACCGACGATGTGGTGGAGTTCTGGGACAGCCAGCGCCGCGGCGTGTCGGCTCCCACGGCAAAAATGCTGCTGCTGCCTGTGGGTGCCGGCGGCATGACGGTGCGGTCCACGCACTGGTGCCGGCCGATGGATGTGGAGAATGCGTGGCTCCCCCAGACGGGCGGTCCTTATGAGTACAGCGACAAGAGCCTGAGCCTGCTGTATACCTTCGCCACCATGGGCCGCGAGGGCGGTGTCGGCGGCATCGTGCCGAAGGGCTACTGCGTGGCGGTGCGCTACTGCGTGAAGGGGCAGTGGAAGGAGCGCAAGCTGGAGATGCGCTGCTCGGAGAACCCGGCGGGCCGCGCCGCAGGCTCTACGGCCACGGAGCTGGGCGTGTCGGCACGCGGCACGGACGGCAGGCGTATCTGCCACAAGGCGGATGTGGCCGCCGAGCGCGCCGCCTACACGAGGTACGGCACCGTTTCGGCACGCAACACCCGGGTGGACTGGCTCGACGACCTCGGCCTCGGCTTCCTGCTGCTGTGCCGTGCGGTGATGGATACGGACCTCACACTGATTAACTACAATACCCCGATGCTGCGCCTGGCCCTGTATACGGGCGCGGACGGCACGAAGAACGACCCGGGCACGGAGATTACGGTCACGGTGACGGACATCGACCCCGCGGCTGATTTGGCGGGCGAGGGCGGCACGAAGGTGCTGGGCGCCACCAGTCCGTTTGAGAGTTTCGTGCCGAAGGGCAGCACGCTGACATCGGACGAGCGCACGGCGCTGCTGACGGGCGACACGATAGCCTTCAAGGTGGAGCCCTCGGATGCCGGCGTTGTCCACAGCGCCACGCTGACGGCGGGCGATGCCGGCTGGTGGTGCGTGGACCCGGACAGCGGACACGTGGTGGTATGGACCGGCTCGGCATGGAGCGAGTAGCCCGATTATTCTGATTACTCCGATTATTCTGATTACTCCGATTATTCTGATTCCTCCTATTCTTCCGATTCCCCCAATCATGTACATTTCCATTTCCCGCACCACCTGTTTCCAAGAGGCCAGTCGTCAGTTGGCCTATATCGCCGCGCAGTCTTCACCCTCTCAACCCGATGCTGCCGAACCGATACCGCTCTTCCCCGAGGAGTCTGATGAGCCGCTCCTGCAGCAGTTCTGGGAGGCTGCCTGCCGTGAGGCCGATATCCTCCTGAGTCGCTACAGGGTGGGGCCCTGTCAGGGCAACACCTGCCACCAGTATGCTGTCACCCTGCACATGCCGCCGGCTTTCGATCCGGGCCTGGCGCCCATGTTGTCGGGCCTGCTCTATGCCTTCTTCACGGCGTTCCTCGTCGCGGCTTATGCCCGAACCGTCTTGCCCGAAAGGGCACATTCGCTCGAAATTGTTGCCCTTCATCAGCAGCAGCGCCTGCGCGATGCCCTCCATCTGCGCAGGCTTCCCATCAGGCGTCCGCCGGTCTTTTAGGCCGGCGCTCGCCTTTCTTTCTGGACTGAGTTTCCTTTTTCCTGATTATTTTCATTACCTTTGCACCGGATTTTTTTAATTATTCTGCTTCTCATGCCGCAACGTTACTTCATCTGGTTCGCCTACAACGGGGCTCGCTACCACGGATGGCAGGTGCAACCCAACGGCAACAGTGTGCAGGCCGAACTGGAAAAGGCACTCGCCACACTGCTGCGCATGCCTGTGCCCACCACGGGGGCCGGACGGACCGATGCCGGGGTGCATGCTTCCTGTATGGTGGCGCACTTCGACCTTGACAGGGATATCGACTGTGACCAACTGGCTTACAAACTGAACCGACTACTGCCGTACGACATTGCGGTGAGCCGCATACAGCCGGTGCAGCCTGATATGCACGCACGCTTCAGCGCAGTGGCGCGCACCTACCATTATTATATACATACGGCAAAAGACCCGTTCTGCACTTTCTCCTCGTGCAGGTTGCACTATCAGCTCGACTTCGACGCGATGAACCGCGCGGCGGCAATACTCCTCCAGACGGCCGACTTCGCCTCGTTCTGCAAGAGCCACGCCGATGTGAAGACCACACTCTGCCAGGTCTCACAGGCGCAGTGGCAGCAGGTGGCACCACACCAGTGGCGCTTCGTCATCACGGCCAACCGGTTCCTGCGCAATATGGTGCGGGCCGTCGTGGGCACACTCATCGATGTGGGACGAGGCCGTATCTCGGTCGAGGAGTTCCGGCAGATAGTGGCCGAAAAGAAGCGTACTTCGGCGGGTGAGAGCATGCCGGGACATGCGCTCTATCTGGTCGATGTGCGCTATCCCTTCGATGCGCCGGCTGCCGCTGATGTCCTGCCCGATGCGGGTTCTCTTTTGGCTCAGCCGGCCGTTGATGCCGCACCGGCTTTCGTTCCATCACCTAACGCTCCGCTGTCATGATGTGGCTCCTGCTGGCTTTCCTCTCGGCGGCGCTGCTGGGCTGCTACGACTCATTCAAGAAAGAGGCGCTCCAGGCCAATGCCGTCATACCGGTGCTCTTCCTCAACACGCTCTTCTGCTCGCTCATCTTCCTGCCCTGTATCCTGGCCAGCTACCACACCGACTGGCTCCAGGACTCGCCCTTCCTCGTGGCGCGCGGCGGATGGCATGAGCATCGCTATATCTTGCTCAAGAGTGTCATAGTGCTGTCGTCATGGCTCTTCGGCTATTTCGGCATCAAGCACCTGCCCCTCACCATCGTAGGACCCATCAATGCCACACGGCCCGTCATGGTGCTCGTGGGCGCGCTACTCGTCTTCGGCGAGAAACTCAACGGTTGGCAGTGGCTCGGAGTGGCGTTGGCCGTGGCTTCTTTCTTTATGCTGAGCCGCAGCGGAAAGAAGGAGGGTATCGACTTCAAGCACGACCGGTGGATTTACTTCGTGGTCCTATCGGCGCTCCTCGGTGCCGTGAGCGGACTCTATGACAAGTATCTCATGGCAACGCCCGAGAATGGGGGAGTGGGGCTCGACCGCATGCTCGTGCAGAGCTGGTACAACATCTACCAGTGTTTCATGATGCTGGCTATGCTCCTCCTGCTGTGGTGGCCGCAACGTAAGCACACCACGCCGTTCCACTGGCATTGGAGCATCATCTGTGTGAGTGTCTTCCTCTCCACGGCCGATTTCCTCTATTTCTATGCACTCAGTTTGCCGGGTGCCATGATCAGCATCGTGTCGATGGTGCGGAGGGGCAGTGTCATCGTTTCCTTCCTCTTCGGCGCACTCTTCTTCCATGAGCATAACCTGAAGAGCAAGGCCCTCGACCTCGCCCTCGTCGTTCTCGGCATGCTCTGCCTCTACATTGGCTCCAGATGAACCGACACAGTGTTGCGCTATTAAGGAATTAACAAGGTATAAAAAGCACCTTCAGTGCGGGAAAAAGGAAAGAAATTCCCATAATTCTCGTAATTGCCCATAATTTCATTGAAAGAAATTCCCGTAATGCGCAGAAATTTTTCATAAAAAACGGCCCTCTAGTTCAGCTAGTTCATCTCTAGTTCATCTAGTTCATCTAGTTCAGCTGGATTTGCAATCCAGCTGCATCAATTATCAGGATTTGCAATCCGAAAAAAAAATCGCATCTTTGATGCGTTAAAAAATCGCAACTCTGTTGCGTAAAACAATCGCATCAAGTGATGCGTGAGCGATATGCCGACCCTTTGAGCGGGTCGAGCATACCTTAGTGAATGAGCGACGAGTAGACAATTTTTTCGTTAAGCCAGATGAGCAATGTTAAGCTTGCTTGAACATTGCCATGGCGAGAAAAAATCGCCAAAGGCAACGGTTAAGTCCCCTCCCGATGTCGGGAGGGGGTTTGGGGGAGGGTAGGTACCCCTCCTTAGGATAAGGAGGGGGCGGGGTGGTTGTGAAAATCCCCGTCGGGGTGGTTGCAAAAAACCTCCGCCAGGGTGGTTGTGAAAAAATTATTTTTCATTTTTAATTTTTCCCTTCCTTCCCGTGCCGAATCAAAAACTTTTTTGCTAATTTTGCAACGATTGTGGGCAATACACTGGCCCGCACCCACATTTCAGTAAAAAACAACCCATTTATGCAAAATATATTCAGAGGCCTCGGAGTGGCACTGGTCACACCATTCAAACAAAGCGGAGAGGTGGATTACGAAGCACTCGAAAGACTCGTGGAATACCAACTCGACAACGGAGCCGACTTCCTCTGCATCCTGGCCACTACAGGCGAGACCCCCTGTCTCTCCAACGAAGAGAAAACACTTATACGGCAGCAAATAGTGCGACAGGTCAACGGACGTGTGCCCATTCTCATGGGATGCGGTGGCAACAACACCGCCGCCGTGGTCCATGAACTGCGCACTGCCGACATTCCCGGCATCGACGGCATTCTCAGTGTGTGCCCCTACTACAACAAACCTTCGCAGGAGGGTCTCTTTCAGCACTTCAAGGCCATCGCACAGGCTACCTCGCTACCCGTTGTGCTCTACAATGTGCCGGGACGTACGGGCATCAACATGAAGGCCGAGACCACCTGCCGCATCGCCCGCGCTTGCGACAATGTGGTGGCCATCAAAGAGGCCAGCGGAAGCCTTGAGCAGGTCGACGAAATCATCAAAAACAAACCCGACCGCTTCGAGGTCATCAGCGGCGACGATGCGCTCACCTATCCCATGGTGGCCTGTGGCGCCGTAGGCGTCATCTCCGTCATCGGCAATGCGCTGCCCAAGGAGTTCTCGCGCATGATCCGTCTTGAGTTCAACAATGAGTTTGCCGCAGCACGGCAGATTCACCATCGCTTCACCGACCTCTACAGCCTCCTCTTCGTCGATGGCAACCCGGCCGGCGTCAAGGCGCTGCTCCATGAGATGGGCTTCATCGAGAATGTGCTCCGTCTGCCGCTCGTGCCTACACGCGTGGCCACCCTGCAGAAGATGAGCGATATCCTGAAGAGTCTGAAACGATAAAACACCTCTGTAGATATGGAAGAAAGGAAGGTTCTGCATGAGATTACGCCCCTCATGGGAAAAGATGTGCTCTACATTGCCGACCGGCACAAAAAGGAGTTCACCTATCCCATACACAACCATGAGGTCTTTGAGCTCAACTTCGTGGAACATGCTCCCGGCGTGCGGCGCATCGTGGGCGACAGCAGCGAGGTCATCGGCGAGTATGAACTCGTACTCATCACCAGCCCCGATTTGGAGCATGTATGGGAACAGCATGAGTGCAAAAGTCAGGACATCAGGGAGATAACGGTTCATTTCGATATCTCCATGGACGAGGACTCGCTCTTCGGAAAGACGCCTTTCACCTCGCTGCGCAAAATGATGAACGAGGCGCGGAAAGGTCTTGCTTTCCCCATGCCGGCCATCATGAAGGTATATGCGCAGCTCAACAGCCTCAGCACCATCAAGGAGGGGTTCTATGCTGTCATGCAGTTCCTCACCATCCTTTACGAACTCTCCAAGTGCGACGGAGCACGCACATTGGCCAGCACCAGCTATGCCAAAGTGGCCGTCGAAGACGACAGCCGGCGCATCCTCAAGGTGAAAAACTACATCAGCACCAATTTCATGGACGAGATGCGACTGGCCACACTCGCCGACATCGCCGGCATGAGTCCCAGCGCCTTCAGCCGCTTCTTCAAACTCCATACCGGACGCAACCTTACCGACTATATCATCGATATCCGACTGGGCTATGCCACCCGCATGCTCGTCGACACATCACGCAGCATCTCCGAAATCAGCTTCAACTGCGGGTTCAACAACCTCAGCAATTTCAACCGCATCTTCAAGAAGAAGAAAGGCTGCAGCCCCAGTGAGTTCCGTGAGAGCTATCATAAAACCAAGGTGCTCATTTAACCATCTGCTTTTCCCCTAATAAAACTAAATTCTACTGCCATGAAATCGCTCCTGCTAGGCGCACTCGCCCTTGTCACCGTGTCAGTGCTCCAACTGGCTGCCGGCTGTTCCGAACGAATCGCCAAAACTTCTTCCACGAAAGGTGCCGACTCTGTCGTGGTGTCACGCCTTATAGCTTTCGACTATGAGCACCACAATGGCTCCATGATATACCACTCACCGGAGTATACCGGAAGCCTCGACCGCGGCTTCCAGGTGACACGCAACGACCGGGGACAGTACATTCTCACCACCTCGCGGTGGAAATACAGCGAGAATGATATGCACATGATACACGACACCATCCTGGTGCCCGACACCACCGTGAGCCATATCATCAACATCGTCAATGCGTGCCACTTGCACAGTATGCCTTCCTATATAGAGGCCGATGAACGTTACATGGCGCTCGACGCCGGCGGATGGAGAGCCTCGCTGCAGGTCGACACTTTCAGCACCGACATCTCTTGTGGCGATGCCGTCTTCCCGGCCAATCAGGCCGATGCGAAGTATCCGGCTGGCATCAGGGGCATCGTCGACCTCTTGGAGCGCCTCATGCCGGAAGAATAATCCTCCTTCTCACAACAAAAAAACTATAGCCTCTATAAGATATAGAGACTATAGCCATAGCGCTTTCGTGAATCAAGAAAGTTGCTTCTAATGATTCGCCTTTTTCTTCCTTTTTGAGAAACGCTTGCGTTTTTTTACTTTTAGTCTGACCAACAGGTCTTTTAATATTTTTTTTGACCTTGAATTTCCTTTTTCTAAAGCGAAGCGTTTTTTGATTATAATATCTTAAATTCTCTAATTTTAATCTTTAATCTTTAATTTTTAATCTTTAATATTCTAGTAGTTCTGCGCCAGCAGCTCGAAGTGGGCCTGCGGATGGTCGCACACAGGGCATACCTCCGGGGCTTTCGGACCTACCACGATATGGCCGCAGTTGCGGCACTGCCAGATGCAGTCGCCCTCGCGCGAGAACACCACCTGGTCTTCTATGTTCTTGAGCAACTTGCGGTAGCGCTCCTCGTGGTGCTTCTCGATGGCGGCCACACCGCGGAATTTCTCGGCTATCTCAGGAAAACCTTCCTCGTCAGCCTCACGGGCCATGCGGTCGTACATGTCGGTCCACTCGAAGTTCTCACCCTCGGCGGCCGCCTTCAGGTTCTCGGGGGTCGATTTGATGCCGCCCTCCAGCAGTTTGAACCACATCTTGGCGTGCTCCTTCTCATTGTTGGCGGTCTCCTCGAAGATGGCGGCTATCTGTACATAACCGTCTTTCTTGGCTTTCGAGGCCCAGTAGGTATACTTGTTGCGGGCCTGGCTCTCGCCGGCAAACGCTTCCTGCAGATTCTTCTCTGTCTTGGTTCCTTTCAGTTCTTTCATAATGTTTTTTGAGTATTAATGGTGTTCTATCTTGTTTAGAAATACAAAATTACCGATTTTGCACCAAACGGCCAAATTTTTTTTACACTACATCTTGTCCAGCTCGCTCTTCAGCCAGCGCATGCGCCGTTCTATCCAGTCTTTCAGATAGTCGGCTTCCTCACGGTAGGCTCGTCGCACCTCTTCCTCGCTCGAGCTCCGGTCCTTTAGCTGCCCCCACAGCAGGTTGTCGTAGTACACCTTGTCTACCAGTGCGGCGCAGGTCTGGTCTATATGGTCGTAGATAAGGCTTCGGTGTGCGTAGTAGTGGTCGAAGCGCCGCTTCACCAGAGCCACAAAGTCGGGGTCGTCAAACAGCCGGCCCATCCATTTCGTCCGCCGTATGTAGAAACCTTCGGCCACATTGGCCGTCTCACGGCCGAAGTCGTTGTCCTTGTACCCGCCGAAACCGCTGCCGAAGTCCCACAGCGGACCCATCGTGAGCAGTCCGTCGCGGCGGGCGTGCATGAAGCAGCTGGTGTAGAAGGCGGCGTCGGCATTCTTCGCTATCTCGTTCACCAGATACCATTCCACCATCGATTCCATGTCGATGTGGCGGCGGTAGCCGGTAGCCGCGTCTCTGAAGTGGTCGCTGAAGAGAGCGTCCTCGGCGGCCTGCACCTTGGCCTTGATGGCTTCGTATCGGGCGTCACCTTCTCTCACCTCGGGGTGGTGGATGGTCAAGGGGTGGGTCAGCCGGCTGGTGTTGAAGATGGTCTCGTGGTAGCGGGCCTTGCCGTCTACTTCTATCAGCAGGCCGTCATCGCCCACGTCCACACGGCCTGCTCCCACGCTCACGGCCTGGCACAGCAGGTAGATGCCTTGATAATGCCCGTTGAGCGCGAAGTCTACGGTGTGGCTCTGGGGGGTGTAGTCCAGCCGGCTCAGCTCTCGGCCCATATAGAAGGCTACCTCGTTGCGCATCAGCGACTTGTCCTCGTAGTTGGCCAGGAGCACCCAACTGGTGTCGGCTTCTGCTGTGGTCGGCTGACCGCCGGTCAGGCGTATCGAGTAGGGTTTCTTCGGAAATATCCAACTGGTGTTGCCGCGCCCTTTTATCATGATTTCACCGGCCATGGCGGCCAGGTCGCCGCCGTGGCTCACCGCCAACTGGCTGTGCTCCACATACTGGCGCTTCACCTCGGTGCCACCGGGGGTGCTGATGCTCATCTGCGGCAGCCCGCTGTAGGGCACGTCGCTCTCGCTCAGTTCCACACCGCCCTCGTCGCACGAGCACAGCAGCATGGCGCTCAGCAGTATCAGCAGCAGGGGTCTGAAGGTCATATTATAAATCCAGTTCATAGGTCACACCGGCCACATGGCGGCGAAGGGGCTTGTTGTCATCGTCGCCGTGCTGGTAGCGGTAGTATAGGTGCAGCGTGTGGCCCTTGGTCATTTTCCAATACACACCGGCCGTGCAGCGAAGCTTCTCCAACCGCCAGGCGTTGAAGGCTTCCAGACTCACCTCGGGGGTGAACGGGCTTTTCTTTATCTTGTAGCGGGCAGCGAGCCGGCTGCGCAGCACGTTCTTGCCCTTGCCTCTGTACAGATGCTCGGCCTGGTCGCTGCGGTCGTACAGATAGTTGTAGCGGCCTTTCACCACCTTCTCCATGCGGTAGGTATACTGCCACCGCTCGCGCAGCGATAGGCGCCAGGGCCCCCACTTGTGGGTCAGCGTGGCGTCGGCGTGCAACCGGTGGCGCACTATCCAGTAGTCGCGCAGGTTCTTCGGGTCGCCCACCTGGGCCAGGCCTTTCTTCACGTCGCGGTCGTCCTCGTCGTAGTGGGAGAGGCGCTCGTCGTGGTCGTAGATGAAGATGTAGCCGCCCGAAAGTTTCAGCCATGGCCATGGCTTGCAGTAGGCGGAGAGGCCGCCTTCCAGCCGGTCCACTGTTTTCACACCGTCGCGGGTGCGCAGCTCGGCGTCCAGTTCCAGTCCGGCCTGCTTGCTCAGGTCCTTGCTCACCTCCACACTCACATCGGTGCCCCAGGTGTCTTCCTGGGCGCAGACCGTGCAGGGCGGCAGGCAGAGCAGAAGCAGCAGGAAGAGCCGGAACGACAGCCTCATACCGTTATCTCGCCGCAGAGGGATTGGTTCATATATTTCCGTATCATCTGCGGGTCCTTATACCGGGCCTGTAGAAACATCAGCTTGGTCACAGCACCTTCTACCGTACTGTCGCGGCCGCTTATCACACCGGCTTTCTGCAACTGGTAGCCGGTGTCGTAGCGCCCCATCTCCACGGCGCCGGCCATACACTGGCTCACGTTCACAATCGTCACGCCGCGCTCGCTGGCCTCCTTCAGCAGGCGGATGAGCCATGGCTTCTGCGGGGCGTTGCCGCTGCCGAAGGTGCGCATCACGATGCTCCGAAGTTCGGGAGCGCCTATCAGGTAGCGCACCAGGTACTCCTCGATGCCGGGGAAGAGGCTGAACACGGCCACATTGGCGTCCATGCCCGTGTGGGGCACCATCGGCTGGTCGTAGTCGGGCTGGAGTATGTGGTGGTAGTGGAAGGTGAAGTTCACACCGGCATTGCACAGCACGGGATAGTTGTAGGTGGTGAAGGCATCGAAACCGTCGGCACTTTGCTTCGTGGCGCGGTTGCCGCGCAATAGGGCGCCGCCAAAGTAGATGCACACCTCGGGCACGATGGCGCGACCGTCTTCGTAATGGGCGGAGGCCAACTCAATGCTCGTCAGCAGGTTCTCCTTGCCGTCGGTGCGCAACTGGCCGATGGGCAACTGGCTGCCGGTCAGTATCACGGGCTTGGTCAGGTTCTCCAGCATGTACGACAGGGCCGAGGCCGTATACGCCATCGTGTCGGTGCCGTGAACCACCACAAAACCGTCATACTGGTCGTACCGCTCGGCTATCGTGCGCACCAGCTGCGCCCATATCCGCGGTGTCACATCGCTCGAGTCGATGGGGTGGGCAAACTGGTAGGTGTCGATGTCGGTCTTCAGGTAGACCAGTTCGGGCATGTTGCTCACCATGTGCTCGAAGTCGAGGGGCTCCAGGGCTCCGGTCTTCTGGTTGCGGCCCATGCCGATGGTGCCGCCGGTGTAGATGAGCAGCACTTTATTGGTGCGGGGGTAGGTATGCTCTGTCGCTTGGTGAATATCCTTCATCATAATCGCTGGCTGTATTCTTCGATTTGTAGGTTAACATCTGCAAAGTAACATCTTTTTTCCCATTCCCACAATATTTATGCACTTTTTTTTAATTACAACAAGCTCACCTCGCAGGGGAAAATGAAAATTCCTGCGCATTACGATAATTTCTGTCCGGAAAATAATTTCAGCGCGCAGCGCGATTATTTTTTGAATTTAATTTTTGAACTTTTTCGTTAAGCCAAATGAGCAATGTCAAGCTTGCTTGAGCATTGCCATGGCGAGAAAAAGTAGAATGAAATTCAATAATATCCACGCGTAGCGTGCCGAAGAATTAGTGCGCCGACCGGCGCACACTCCATATTTCAGCGCGCAGCGCAAAGATTTTGTTCAGATTTTGAAAGATTTAGATAAGATAGGCTGCACCTCAGCAATTCAAGCAAGCTTGATTGCCATTGACATATGTCTTCCTCGAACACGACTCGGCAATGTTTGAGCAAGCTCACATTGCTCTCGCTGCTCTCTCGGTTCGGTTGGCACTATCTTTCTCGCTCGCAGAGCGATTCCCAAGAATAGTGCGCCGACCTGCGCACTCAGTTCTGTCGGATTTGCAATCCGCCACCGCCAATCCGCCACCGCCAATCATATTCCCGCGCATTATGAACATTTCTTTCAAAGACCTTCAATGAACAATTTATGTGAATTACGATACTTTCTGTCCGGAAAATAATTTCAGCGCGCAGCGCGATTAATTTTTGAATTTAATTTTTGAATAATTTCCACGCGAAGCGTGCCGAAGAATTAGTGCGCCGACCGGCGCACACTCCAGATATCAGCGCGCAGCGCAAAGATTTTGTTCAGATTTTGAAAGATTTCTCGCTCGCAGAGCGACTCCCAAGAATAGTGCGCCGACCTGCGCACTCAGTTCTGTCGGATTTGCAATCCGCCACCGCCAATCATATTCCCGCGCATTATGAACATTTTTTTCAAAGACCGTCAATGAACAATTATGTGAATTACGATAATTTCTGTCCGGAAAATAATTTCAGCGCGCAGCGCGAATAATTTTGAATTTAATTTTGAATAATTTCCATGCGAAGCGTGCCGAAGAATTAGTGCGCCGACCGGCGCACACTCCATATTTCAGCGCGCAGCGCAAAGATTTTGTTCAGATTTTGAAAGATTTAGATAAGATAGGCTGCACCTCAGCAATTCAAGCAAGCTTGATTGCCTTCGGTTGGCACTATCTTTCTCGCTCGCAGAGCGACCCACAAAAAAAGAGTGCGCCACCTGGCGCACCCAATAAGTCTTTTTGATTAATTTCTCGCCCGAAGAGCGACTCCAAAATCAAGCCCTTAAAAGCCGAACCAGCGCTTCTTCTTTTTCTCCGGTTCCTGAGCCTGCTTCTGCGCCTCGCGCTTCGCCTCGCGTATAAGCGTATAATAAGAGATGTTCTCGTGAATCATACGGTAAACCGTCTCCCAGTCGAAGCGGCCGCCGATATTGCAGTCGTCGATATAGATGTCGGCGTCTATCTTTCGGGTGTTGTGACTGTGCTGGTTGGTGTCGGCACGCAGCGTCTCGTTGATGGCGCTGAACTCCACCCCGCGCGCACGGCACCATTCCACTGCCTCGTCCAGCAGCGGACCCTCGCGAACGGTCCACATCACCAGTTTGTGACCGTCTTCCATCAGTTTTCGGAGCGTCTCTGTGGCATGAGGTATCTCCTCGCCAATTTCCGGGTATTTGTGCTCCACAACCGTCCCGTCAAAGTCAACTGAAATTACCATTTTCCTATTTTTTATTTTCAGGGTACAAATTTAGATAAAATTTGGGGAATTATAACTAGCGCACAAGAGAAATTTCCGCATATTACGATAATTTCTTTCAAAGACCTTCACGAACAATTACGTGAATTACGATAATATCTGTTAGGAAAAACACCGTTTTGCTCTTCGTAACTACTCAGCACCCCTGTATACATGAGCAGTCATCTCACTGTCGTACGACAGCAAGAATCGCTTTGAATTTAGAATTTCCATTCTTCATGGCAGTTTCTGCAATGGAGTGAAGCTTTGCAA
>Ga0256407_10001193_pt1 | contig 56408 bp, 49 predicted proteins | sample RumenRJG_04DNA_FD_193489 | JGI IMG/M metagenome (GOLD analysis project Ga0256407, IMG submission 193489) | Bovine rumen microbial communities from Lethbridge, Alberta, Canada - RJG_04 | ecosystem: Host-associated > Mammals > Digestive system > Stomach > Rumen | place: Canada: Alberta... | reverse complement strand
GGAGGCGCAGAGCGAGCAGAGTATCGAGGCCAACCGTAAGAAGATTGCCGAACTGGAGAACCTGCTGAAGAAACTCGGTGATGAGAACTCAATGCTGAAACTGGAACTGGAAGAACGAAAGGCCAAGCTCGACTACGCCAATACGCTCGCCATTATCGACAATGAGAAGCGTCAACAGGCCGAGTCGGTCATCTTCGGTTCTGACATATATGCAAAAATCAAGGACCTGATCGACCGTGGACAGACGATGGGCAAGGATGACTGGAAACGGCTGACGGAGCTGGTGGACAGCATCTATTCGGGGTTCACGGGAAAACTTTACAGTTTATATCGGATGAACGAGCACGATTACCACGTGAGCCTGCTCATTAAGATCCACTTACAGCCCAAGGAGATAGCAACGCTGACGGCTCATAGCAAGGAGAGTGTGTCATCGACCCGCAGCCGTCTTTACCAGAAGATTTTCGGACAGAAAGCATCGCCCAAGGAGTGGGATGATTTCATCCTTTCATTATGATAGAAGTAAACTTTTTAAATAGATTAGATTATGATAGAGTATTTCGCAGACCACATGTGGCAACTATGGACGGTGGTAGCCGTCGTTTGCCTGATTCTTGAATTGATGAACGGTGATTTCTTCATCATGTGTTTTGCTATCGGCGGTGTCTGCTCTGCCATTGCCGCAGCTGTTGGTGCTGGTGTTTACTGGCAATTGGGCATCTTCGCTTTGTGCTCAGTGTTGAGCCTCTTCTTCGTGAGGCCTGCAGCCTTGCGCTATCTGCATAAGAACGATGACCAAAGGGTGAGTAATGCCGACGCCATTATCGGTCGTGAAGGACGTGTGGTGGAGACCATCGAAGCCGACGGTTTCGGACGCGTGGCCATCGATGGCGATGTATGGAAGGCTGTCACTGAGGATGGTTCGCCTATAGAGAAAGGTCAGAAAGTGACCGTTGTCTCCCGTGAGAGTATTATTATTACCGTAAAATTATAAACTTTTAAAACTATAAAAATTATGGTTAACACTGGATTAATTGTATTGATTATTATTGTGGTCTTGGCGCTGATTCTTGTCAAGAAGAGTCTTATCATCATCCCCCAAAGCGAGACGAAAATTGTGGAGCGCCTAGGTAAGTATTACGCTACGTTGCAGCCTGGTATCAACCTCATTATCCCCTTCATCGACCGCGCCAAAGATATTGTCACACTGAACCGTGGACGCTATGTTTATTCGAACACTATTGACCTCCGCGAGCAGGTTTACGACTTTGACAAACAGAATGTGATCACGAAAGATAATATCCAGATGCAGATCAACGCGCTTCTCTATTTCCAGATTGTGGACCCCTTCAAGGCCGCCTATGAAATCTCGAACCTGCCTAACGCTATCGAGAAACTGACGCAGACGACTCTGCGTAACATCATCGGCGAACTGGAACTCGACCAGACACTGACCTCACGCGATACGATCAACACCAAACTCCGCGCCGTGCTCGATGATGCTACCGACAAGTGGGGCGTGAAGGTGAACCGCGTGGAACTGCAGGACATCACGCCTCCTTCAAGCGTGCTTAACGCCATGGAGAAGCAGATGCAGGCAGAGCGTAACAAGCGCGCGCAGATTCTGACCTCAGAGGGTGAGAAAGCCGCAGAGATTCTGTCGTCTGAAGGTGAGAAGACGGCTATGATTAACCGTGCCGAAGCCGCCAAGCAGCAGGCCATCCTGACTGCTGAAGGTGAGGCTCAGGCCCGTATCCGCAAGGCCGAGGCCGAGGCCATCGCCATCGAGAAGATTACCGAGGCAGTCGGCAAGAGTTCGAATCCTGCCAACTATCTGTTGGCCCAGAAGTATATCACAATGATGGAAGAACTGGCCAAGGGTAATACTACGAAGACGGTCTATCTTCCATACGAGGCTACCAATCTGATGGGCTCTATCGGAGGCATCAAGGATCTCTTCAAGGCGGAATAAATGAATCTTGAATCCTGAAACTTGAATGAAAGTCTGTATTGTTTGTGGAGCACGCCCTAACTTCATCAAGGTGGCTCCGTTGCTGAGAGCCTTGACCGACCGACAGCGGGATTTCTCACTCGTCTATACGGGGAGTGAGAACGACCCTACGTTGGAGTCAACGCTCTTTGAGGATTTGCAGATTCCACGCCCTGATGTGTTTCTGGGCGTGGATAGCCAGAGTCTCAATGAAATCACGGGGCGCGTGATGGGAGCATTCGACCAGTATCTCGAAAAACATCCCGCCGATGTGGTCATCGTTGTCGACGACCTCGCCTCCACCATGGCCGCCGCCATCGTCACCAAGAAGCGCGGCATACGACTGGCACACCTCGTGGCAGGCACCCGTTCCTTTGACATCACCATGCCCAAGGAAGTGAACCGCCTGGTCATCGACGGACTTTCCGACTTGCTCTTCACCGCTGGTATCTCATCGAGTAGCCACACCAACACCGAGGGCGTTTCGCAAAACAAAGTGTATATGGTGGGCAATATCCTCATCGACAACCTCCGCTACTGTCATGACCGCTGGCAGCGTCCGGCCTTGATGGATGAAATGAAGCTTGAGGAAGGGAAGTACATCGTGCTGACCATCAATCGCAAGGCTCTCCTCAACGATCAGGAGAACCTCCAGCGTATGCTCACCGCTATAGCCCAGAATGCCGCCGATGTGCCCGTCGTAGCCTTCATCCGTCAGTATTCCCTCTTGAAAGATTCTTCACTCTTCACTCTTAACTCTTCACTTCCCTACCTGGAATTCGGCTACCTCACGGCCCATGCTCTGGGCGTGATTACTGATAGCGGAAACGTAGCAGAAGAAGCCACTTTCAATCACGTTCCCTGTATTACGCTCAACAGCTACACCGAGCATATAGAGACCGTGAAAGTGGGAACGAATGTTCTTGTAGGCGAAGATGCGGAGTTGCTAGGGAAGCAAGTGGCCGAGATGGTCAGTGGCAATTGGAAGCACGGTGAACTTCCCGACCGTTGGGATGGACGTACCGCCGAGCGCATCCTTCAGATTCTTGATAATGGATAATGAATAATGAAACACAAAGACACAAAGGCACAAAGATTTAAAGTTTTCTCTTCATCGACTAAATTGAATTCTTTGTATCTTCGTGTCTTTGTGTTCAAATAAAATATTAGAACCTAAACCGCGCTACTAACGGCAGATGATCGCTGAAGCCCCGTTGGTAGCGCATACCATTGTAATTACGGTGAGGCTGTTTGCCCCCGTACTGCGTATCCTCTTCCAGCAGGAAATCAGGATCGTGGACATACACCTCCTGAAAGGCAGGAACCAACGCACTGCTCACCAGGATGTGGTCGATGTTCTCCCATTTACCTTGATATTTATAGGTGGCCTTTGCCCCGTGATGTCCCATGGCACCCTCCGAGATGTTATGCAACCGCTGACTGTGGAGATACTTCAGCAGCGGGTCGTTATCCCCGTCGTTGAAGTCTCCCGCCACGATGATTCGCGGCTGGGGATGGAGGCTGCGGATGGAGTCGATGGAGGCCATCAGGCGTTCGCCTACTATCCGGCGGTTAGGGCGCGTCTGACGTTCACCCCCGAAACGACTGGGCGCATGGACTACGAATACATGGAGCGTATCACCGCTGACCGTCTCACCGCAGGCATACAGAATGTCGCGCGTTGGGCGCATTCCCGAGAGCGGCTTCACCCTGATGGCATAACTCCGAATGAGGCCGAAAGAAACAGGGGAGTAGAGCAGCGCCACATCGATGCCACGGAGGTCAGGACTATGCGTAATCAGGTATCGGTAACCTGCATTTCGGAGCACCGAACGTTCCGTCAAATCTTTGAGGACCGAGTCATTCTCAACTTCGCATAGGGCGACCAGATCCGGCAGTTGCCAAGAGGGAGGAGACCCACCCCGACCCTCCCTGCTTAGGGAGGGAGATTGATTATCATAGATTTGTACTTGGTTGCTTTGATCCCCGCATGAGATGATTTCCTGTCCGATGTTGTTGAGTTTCCGCCAGTAGCGCCCTTTGTTCCAATGGCGCGGGCTTGTCACCGTCCATTCCATATCATCCTTCCCCTCTTCGTGCCGGTAGTCGAAGAGGTTCTCGCAGTTCAGTTCCACGAAAGTGAACAGCGTGGTCAGCAGTATCCAGCAGAGATTCATGAATGATCAGTCTTTATCTGGTGCAAAAATAACAATTATTATTCACACCCCGATGTTTTGCAGGTTAAAAATGCTATCCGTTATTCATTTTTCCTTGTTGATGTGTACTGATTATATTTACAAATAATTTTCTAAAAAATAGGTTAAGCCTACACTACCTAATTCAATTACTTGTCTATCAATTTGTTATATGATGTAGGCTGCCTACATAAGCCTACATCATGCCTACACAAAAACGATAGTTTGGACTATTTTTGATCGTATAGTCAGTTCTTTGTGATAATAGTTTTCACGAGTTCCAATAAAGCAAACTGTCAGTTTTAACCATTAAAACTACCAGTTTTCTTCATTAAAACTGTCAGTTTTCATTATTGAAACTATTTGCAACTCTTTGTAAATAAGTTGCTTATGATGAATAATGGGTTCATAAGAGACCTTTTTCCCCCTAATAGTGTAGGCTTAGTGTAGGCTTGTGTAGGCTACCTACATAGGCTTAAAGATTGATTATCAATAGTTTATAATGAGTAGTGTAGGCTTTAGCTAATTTTCATAAATTTTCTTGTTAGAGTTATATTTGCAATCACATGAAATCACGATTCTTTATTTTTTATTTCCAAAGATATCCATAATCCAATAATTATTTGTATCTTTGCCCTCGGTTCGGGGGAGAAATCCCGATACCACAAAGCATTCGCTATTATTTCGCGTTCAGCCAAAAGCGTAGGAAACTTATTGGGAATAAAAACGCAACGAGATAATACGTGACAAGGTTGCCGTAGTGGGCATCTTTCACTCCTTAATGATAGGAATGCACTTACACTCAGGTGTGGTGCATACTTGTTAAGGAGTTGAGGTTCCCTTCCTACGCTACCTCAGAGCTGAACGCAAAAGGTGCATCACACTTTCTGCGTCTTGGCGTGATTGATAGTTGGGTGCTACGAATAAACTATCAATCTATTATGGCTAACAAAAACCTTAATGCTGCTAAAGAGGCAAAGAAGGATGAATTCTATACTCAATTGGAAGACATCAACAATGAACTGCGACACTATCGAGAGCATTTCAAAGGTAAAACGGTGCTGTGCAATTGCGATGACCCTCGTGTCAGCAACTTCTTTACTTACTTTGCCTACAACTTTGAGTTCTTAGGATTGAAGCGGCTTATCACAACCTGCTATAAAAACCAGAATGCAGACCTTTTCAGTCAGCATCAGTCGGAAAAGGCTATCTATTTAATATATGATGGCGACAAGAATGGGAACAATATTCCCGATCCTGAAGAAATAGGCATCCATCCGTTAAAGGGTGATGGCGATTTCCGTAGTCGTGAGTGCATAGAACTTTTGAAAAAGGCTGATATTGTAGTTACCAATCCACCTTTCTCGCTGTTCCGTGAGTATGTGGCGCAATTGATGGAGTATGATAAGAAGTTCTTAATAATCGGAAATAAGAACATGTTAACAAAAAAGGAAATTTTCCCTCTTGTTATGCATAATAAGATATGGGTTGGTTGCACTCCAATGAGTCAAGATTTACTATTTGAGTGGCCAAAAGAAATGGTAGAAGAAGCTATTGCTGATGGCCGTCAAGGAAGTAAATATCGCATTGTGGACGGAAAAGTTTTGGGCCGTTCTCCTTCCATTTGGTATACAAACCTTGACAATAAGAAACGTCATGAGAGAATCATTCTTTATAGGAATTACAATCCAGAAGACTATCCTCGTTATGACAATTACGACGCAATAGAAGTGGGCAAAACGGAAGAGATTCCATGCGATTTTGAAGGCGTGATGGGTGTTCCTTTAACTTTTATGGATAAATATAATCCAGAACAGTTTGAACTACTTGGTCTAACTTCTGGACGTGACGAGTTTATAGCAAGACCTACAAAACGATATATAAATCCTAAGCAATATACCAACGGGAAGATGTCTAATGGAGGGAAAGTAAATACACACGCGAATATTCTTTATTCCAAGCCACCCGTTAGTAAAACTTATTATACGGCAGACAATGCCGATGGTTATTTGGTTTCAGTCTATGACCGTATTCTTATTCGCAAAATAAAACATTAGTAGCAAATGGAAATCAAACTACAATCAATCCGGGTTCGTGACCTTGTGGCTGGTTATGAGAACGATGCCGATAAAGGAGTGTGGGGTTATGGTGGACGTCTTGACATCAGACCTCCCTATCAGCGTGAATTCCGTTATGATTTGAAACAGAAACAGGCGGTTGTCAATACGATCTTGAAAGGTTTTCCGCTCAATATTATGTATTGGAGCGTGGTTGGAGATGATAAGTACGAAATGATAGACGGGCAGCAGCGCACTCTATCAATCTGCGAATATCGCTACCATGATTTTAATATCGTTGACCCAGAACGTGGTGTTCTGTTCTTTGGCTCTCTGACAGAAGAAGAAAAGGAGAAATTTTTGGATTATGAATTGTCGGTTTACTTCTGTACGGGAACAGACAAAGAGAAACTCGACTGGTTCCGCGTTATCAACATTGCAGGTGAACGTTTGCTTGACCAAGAATTGCTGAACGCCATCTATGTGGGGCCATTTATCAGCGACGCCCGTCGCTACTTCTCAAAGAACGGATGCCCAGCCTATAAGATGGCAGGAGATTTGATGAGCGGAAATGCTATTGAGCAAGCATATTTGTCCACTGTCTTACACTGGGCTGCACGGAGAGAGGGTATAAAGGAGGTCAGCGAATATATGTCTAAGCATAAGGACGATGCCAATGCCAATCAACTTTGGGCTTATTTCTCGGCTATCGTTACTTGGGTGCATTCAACTTTCATCAAGTATCGCAAGGAAATGAAAGGTCTGGATTGGGGATTGCTCTACGATACCTACCATGAACATATCTATGACACGGAAGAGTTGGAAAAGCGCATACACGAATTGATGGAGGACGACGAGATTATGAAGAAGTCGGGTATTTACAGTTATGTGCTAAGTGGCGACCTACGCGACCTCAGTTTTCGTACTTTCGATAAGAAACAGAAGCGTGAAGCCTACGAGCGCCAGCAGGGTATTTGTGTCCATTGCGGCAAGCACTTTGAACTGGAAGAAATGGAAGGTGACCACATTACCCCTTGGGCAGAGGGCGGTGTAACGACTGTTGAAAACTGCCAGATGCTGTGTAAAGAGTGTAACAGAAGAAAAGGAGCAAAATAAAACAATTAAGATATGCAAGAGACTTGGAAGGGATTCGTGTATCCTCTCATTGAGGATAAGAGGCTGGATGTGGAGGAAGAAACCTATCATCGTCACATTGAAAACCAGTTGATGCTGCTGGGATGGGAACCATGGAAAGGGGAGATTATTCATAAACAATCACTCAGGATTGGCAACCGTAACCGAATGGAACCTGACATTCTCGTTGCCCGTGACGGCGAATATCAGTTTGTAATAGAGGTAAAACGTCCGGGAAATACACAGACAAAAGAAGAGATAACCCAGTTGGAGTCTTATATGCGGCAACTGCGGCTTGATGTCGGCATATACGTTGGTGAGTACATTGAGCTGTTTTACGACAAGCCTAATTCTAATCATGTAGTTTCAGTTTTCCGATTGGCTATAGACTTGGAGGAAAAAAGGGGAACACGCTTTGTGGAACTATTCTCAAAAGAGAAATTTACAAAAGCGGAAGTCGTAGCCTTCTGTGAAGAACGGTTGCAGGAAATGGAACGGCAAGCTAGCCTGAACAAAATAAAGGAAAGCCTTATCGCCAACGCTCAGACGCAAATTGCTGAGAGCCTGTTACCCTATCTTATGGAGAAATACGGTGGTGGTTTCTCTGAGGAAGACATGAGGGGAATGCTCTCGAGATTGCATTTTTCAATAAATGCAGAAAATAGCGTATTGCCTCAGACTCAACAAGAGATAAAGCAGGATATTACTAATAAAATAGCACCAGAGACTACAAAGAAACGAGAATACGACTACACAGAATACTCCATTGAAGGAGGACAGTTCTTGGGAAAGAACAAGTTCGTCTATGCAGCAGTTTCCCTGTATGTCAAACAACACCCTAATGCTACCTTTGCAGATTTGGAGAAAGCTTTTCCACCTGAGTTACAAGGCTCGTTCGGCGTTATCCGGACAATGGAATATATTAAGGAAAAGAATTATAACGGACGGCGTTATTTCAAAGAACCCGAATATGTGCTTCATAGTGGAGACAACATTCCTTTCGCAGTGTCAACTGAATGGGGGAAAGGAAACATAGAGAAGTTCGTGAAGGCTGTTAAGCAGCTAGGCTATCATGTTGAAACGACTGCAGATGCTAATACCAATAATGAAACAGATAGTACTAATGAAAGAAACGTCTCTGAAGGGAAACTCTTCCATATCAATATACGTGGGTGTAATGCTAAAGGAATATTCAATGAAACCGATCATTCGATACGAATATTGAAAGGGAGCCTGCTGCCACAAAGCACAGCACCATCATACAGGGACGGAGAGAAGCGCAACGCAATAATTGCCGCCATGTCAAAACCAACCAAGGATGGCTATTGGGAATTGCAGTGCGATTATGTGTTGAATAGTCCCAGTACTGCCGCCAGTTATTGCTCAGGTCGAAGTTGCAATGGCTGGTTACACTGGATAAACGATGCTGGGCAGTCGCTGGATGAATTGTATAGGAATGAGTAATCTTTTCTTATCGAAGCAATATGATATTCGATATAAAGTTGTATCTTTGCTGTCGAAACAAAACTACATACACCCATGAAAGAAGATAAAAACATGCTGCCGCTGAAGCGTATTTCTTTCTTGGGGAATAACGAATAATCTGGATGAACTTTGTGAGGAATAACTATTTGCTTATTTCAAGGGCCATCAGGTTTAGTTGCTGACATTGTGTGGCCGTCAGTTTTCTTTTCTCGTTGTGGTGCTCCCAGGGTGAGAGCATCAGCAGTGTGCCTTTGGCACAGGCATTGAACTGCTCACCGTGGGGTTTCGATAACGGCGTGAAACCGTTTTCCATCAGTACGATGGTGGGAAGGCCTGCGTCGAAAACGGCTCGCATGACGCGTTTCTCGGCAGGAGAGATTGCCGGAGAGACAAGGACTGCGCCTTGTCTTGCTGCCTCAAGGTGCTTGATGATTTCTTTCTCAATTTCTATTTCAGATAATCGGCGCGACAAGCGGACGGCTATGCGGCGAGGAGCAGACAATAACTGGCGGTTACCGATGCCATTGTAGGTCTGTGAACCAAGTAGCAGGTTGAAGAAGGGGCGCAGCAGGTCGGGGCGGGCGCGCTTCATCATGAGGCGGCGTGGGTTGTCGTGCAAGTAGTTGAGCCATGTGGGGAGTTCTTCGTAAGAACGAAGGATGAGGTCGTTGTAGCCTTTGGCGAAAAGGGTGCGATATGAGGCGGGAGGGGCATACGGCAAAGCCGTAGCCTGCGGAGAACTGGAGGGCTTTGGCTGCGGAGAACTGGAGGGCTTTGGCTGTGGAGAACAGGAGGGTGCTGGCTGCGGAGGAATAGGGGGATTGGGGCTTTTTTCCGTAGGCATCGGCTTTGCCGCGGCCATGGTTTTGGCTTTGAGCGCTTTTTCTGCTTTGCGGCAGCCGGCCTTGAAACCGGAAATCACCTGCCCTAAATGCATGGGTAGCGGAGCTTTCACGAAAAGGATGCCATGCATGTGGTCGGGCATCATCTGTACGCCCAATACATCTATCTGCGGGAAATAGCCGTGAATGCCCATCCACTCGTTCTGAACGGCCTTCCCGAGTTCCGACAGTTCTATGCGTGGTTCCTTTCCACTGCCATCGGGCGCAAGGGGATCACCTACGAGCGTACCGAAGACCGGCCTACGGCCATCCACCTCTATCGTAATCATGTATATCCGTCGTTCCGTATAGTCGTGGTGGTCGTCGCGCCGTTTCATGGAGGTTTGCTTCTCCCCGGCGTATTTCTTTTTCTTGGCTATCTGCTCATCGGTCATAGCTTTCCTAATCTTCCTCACTTTCTTCCACGATGGTGTCGGCATCGGCTATGAGCTTCAGGAGATAACCTTGAATGCGGCCAAGACCATTGCCGCGAGGCCATGCATTGGAGCCGGAGGAGTATATGCGCGTGCCGTCGGAGAACTTTGCGGCGAAATGCCATCCTTCGCCATCAAGGACCTCCATACTAGGTCGGTAATGCTCCTTGTACTTGTACATCTTCTCTTCGATGATAATCTGCTTGAAGGAATCTACGGCTTCCTTGCTAATCTGCTTCTGGAACAGGGGACCGTAGTTTTCTTTCATCGCAGTCAGCACATAGTTTCCATTGGAGTCCTGCTTTACCCTTCCTTCATAAATATAACCTGCCATCGTACCGCTGTGGGTATAATCTACACTCAGTAGTTCGCCTGTGGGCTCAGGGGTTCCGCAGCCAATCAGGCTCATAATTCCTGCTATCATACAAAAAATCAATTTGTTCATAGTCAAAACGTTTATTTCTCTTAGGTTGTTATATCTTTATTCGCTACCCGTTTTCTTCTGCCCATCACGCGTTCTTCTATTTTCTGGAAGATGATGAAGAGTGGGGGGACGATGAAGAGCAGGGCAATGGTACCGATGAGCATACCGCCGATGGTGCCCACGCCCAGAGAGCGGTTACCATTGGCACCTACACCCACGGAGAAGGCGAGGGGAAGGAGGCCGAAGACCATCGTGAGGGAGGTCATCAGGATAGGACGCAGACGGGCCTTTGCTGCTGAAAGGGCTGCCTCGGTGATGCTCATTCCTTCACGGCGGCGGGTGGAGGCGAACTCGGTGAGGAGAATGGCGGTCTTGGCCAGAAGTCCGATGAGCATGATGAGTCCGGTCTGCATGTAGATATTGTTCTCGAGTCCCCATATCTTCGCGAAGATGAAGGAGCCTGCCAGTCCGAAGGGTACGCTGAGAATGACAGCCAAGGGGATGAACATACTCTCATAGAGGGCGCAGAGGATGAGATAGACGAACACGATGCAGAGGAGGAACACCATCCATGTGTTTCCCTTAGCCGAAGCTTCCTCGCGCGTCATACCTCCATATTCGAAGCCGTAACCTTCGGGCAGAACTTCGGCGGCCGTCTCTTCAATGGCTTCAATGACTTGTCCCGTGCTGTATCCATCTTCGGCAGTACCGCCCAGCATAATGGAGGGGAAGAGGTTGAAGCGTGAAAGAGTCTCTGAACCATAAATACGGGTGAGGGTGACGTACTGTCCGATGGGTGACATCTCGCCTGTGTTGCTCTTCACGTAGATGTTATTGAGCGACTGCTCGTCCATGCGGAATTCGGGCGAAGCCTGCACCATCACACGATAGAGTTTTGTGAAACGGTTGAAGTTGGAGGCATAGGAGCCGCCTATATAGCCGGAGAGGGTGTGGAGCACATCGGCTGGTGAAACTCCGTTCTGCTTGCATCGGGCTGCATCCACGTCGAGCCGGTATTGAGGGTATTTCGTGGAGAAGTTGGTATAGCAACGGCTGATTTCCTCACGTTTGTTCAAAGCATCGATAAATTGGTTGGTATAATGCACGAGGTCTTCGATGGTGCCGCCTTTCTTGTCCTGTACGTGAACCTCAAAACCGTTGATGCGTCCGAAGCCTGGGAGCATGGCCTGGGTGTTGACCTGAATCTTGGCATTGCTGATGTCGGCCGTGCGGCGGTAGATTTCTTCCATCACGGCGTTTACATCGTCGCCTTTTCCCTTTCGTTCATCCCAGTTCTTCAGTTTCAGCGTGAAGTTTCCGTTGGATGATGATTGCTCGAAGCTGGTACTGTTGCCTGCCACAAGGGAGTAGATGCGGAGTTGTGGCATGTCCTTGATGCGTTTCTCCACTTCTTTTACAATCTTGAAGGTCTCCTGCAGATTGGTGCCGGGCGAAGCCTGAATGTTGATGAAAACGGTTCCCATATCCTCGCTGGGTACAAGTCCGGTCTTCGTGGTCTTCATTAGCAGCGAAAGCCCTGCGATGGCAATAATGACCATGGCAACAGACAACCAGCGGTGGCGGAAGAGCACTTCCACGGCAGCTTTGTATTTAGTGATCAGCCGTTGGAAGGCTGCATCGAAGGCCATGTGGAAACGGCTGGAGAACGAAAGCTTGTCACCGTCCTGAGCATGGGGTGTCATGATGAGGGCACAGAGGGCAGGACTCAGCGTCAGTGCGTTGATGCACGAAATGGCCACGGCAATGGCCATCGTCAGTCCGAACTGCGTGTAGAATTTGCCCGTCACACCACCCAGGAAACTGACAGGAATAAACACCGCCATAAACACCAGGGTGGTGGTGATCAGTGCCGAGGTAATGCCATGCATGGCGCCTACCGTTGCCTCATAGGGGTCTTGCTCTCCGTCGTCGAACTTCGCTTGGACTGCTTCCACCACCACGATGGCATCATCAACGACCGTTCCGATAACGAGCACGAGGGCAAAGAGCGTGAGCATGTTGAGCGAGAAGCCGATGGCATAGATGAAGGCGAAAGTGCCCACGAGCGATACGATGATGGCTACGGCTGGGATAAAGGTGGAGCGCATACTCTGGAGAAAGACGTACACCACGAGGATGACCAGCAGTAGGGCCTCGAACAGTGTTTTCACCACGTTCTTGATGGAAGCATCGAGGAAGTCTTTCTTACTTTCCAGGTCTTCGATGACGATGCCTGGCGGCAGACTCTTGCGGATTTCCTCCACCTCGCGGTCCACGGCCTTGATAATCTCGTTGGCATTCGAACCGCTCACCTGGTTGATCATGATATTCACGCCGGGATGTCCGTTGGTCTCGCCGATGAAGTTGTAGTTGATGGAGCCCAGTTCCACCCTTGCCACATCCTTGATGCGCAGCACGTCACCGTTGGGTAATGCCTTGATGACCATGTTCTCGTAATCCTGTTCCTCCTCGTATTGTCCGCGGTATTTGAGTACATACTGGAAGGTGGTCTTCGAATCGGCGCCGAGTGTTCCGGTGGCGGCTTCAATGTTCTGCTCGCCCAGTACGGTATTGATATCCGATGGTGAAAGGCCATACTGCGCCATCTTTGTCGGGTCAAGCCAGATACGCATGGAATAGTCGGCACCGATTACATTCACGTCGCCCACACCCTGGATACGGGAGAGGACAGGCTCGATGTTGATCTTGGTATAGTTGGAAAGGAAATTGCGGTCGAAGGAGTCGTCGGGAGAGTAGAGGGCCAACTGCTTGATGTTGGTGGACTGACGTTTACGAACGTTGACGCCCGACTTCGTGACATCGCTTGGCAACCGGCCCAATACCGTAGCCACACGGTTTTGCACGTTGACCATGGCCATGTCGGGATCAGTACCCTGCCGAAAGAAGATGCTTACGTTGGCAGAACCCGTGTTGGAGGCCGTGGACTGCATGTACATCATGCCCTCCACGCCGTTGATGGCCTCTTCGAGCACTACCACCACGCTTTTCTGTACGGTGGCGGCATTGGCACCGGTGTAGTTGGCATTCACACGTACGGTAGGCGGTGCTATCTCGGGAAACTGTTCAAGGGCCAGACGTGAGAGTCCGATGAGTCCGATAAGCACTAGCAGTACGGAAATGACTCCAGCGAGTATGGGGCGATCAATGAATGTCCTTACTTGCATTACCTTTTTACTTTTTTACATTTATTTCTACACCGTCTTTCACGAGTCCGGCACCTTCTGCCACGATGATGTCACCCGGTTTCAGTCCGCCCGTCACCACATAGTCGGAACCATTGTTTAGGCGGAAGACCTCCACGGGGGTGGATTTCGTCTTGCCGTCTACAATCCGATAGACGAAGACACGGTTCTGAAGTTCATAGGTGGCAGACTGCGGAATCACGATGCAGTCTTTCTGTACGGAAGAGATGACCACCTGCGCATTGCCGCCGTTATGGAGCAGATGTTCGTTGTTGGGAAAAGTAGCTCGTATGCGTACGGCTCCGGTGTTGTCATCCACGATACCGCTGACGGCATCGATTCTTCCCAGATGGCCGTAAGGCTTTCCATTGCTCATCAACAGTTCTACGGAAGGTGTCTGCTTGATAAAATTGCTCATGGTTCCATATTGCTGCAAGAGGTCAATGCTTTGGTTCTCTGTGATACTGAAATAGGCGTAGATCTCGCTGTCGTCTGAGATGGTGACCAATGGCTCGGAAATGGAACTGCTCACCAGGGCACCTACATGATAGGGAATCATGCCTGCCACACCGTTCATCGCACTACGTACCACGGTGTAGGAGAGGTTGTTGCGGGCATTGAGTTCCTGGGCTTTTGCCAATGAAAGGGCTGCCCGTGCCTCCTGCAGGGCATTCTGCTGAGTCTTCACTTCGAAATCGGACACCACTTTGTTATTCTCCAGCGCGCGGGCACTCTCCATGTTCAATTGTGCCGTAGCCAGACGGGCCTTCGCACTCTCCACATTGGCGGATGCTACCTGCAGGGCTGCGCGATAGGGAACCTGGTCGATGATGAAGAGGGGCTGTCCTTTATGCACCTTGTCGCCTTCATTGATGCAGATGCGCATGATGTTTCCGCTGATTTGAGGACGTACCTCCACAATCTGCCTACCCGTGAGTCGTGCGGTATAACGGCTTTTCAAAGTTTGCGTGGAGCGTTCAACTTTCATGGTTTTATAGTCGGGCTTCGATTCAGGGCGTTTGCCTTTCTCCGTACACGAAAGGAGAAGCATTCCTGCCAGTATCCAGATGAATGTTTGTGTGATGTATTTCATGAGTGATAAAAACTTTCAGTTTTTTGACGTAAAAAATGCCCCTTTGTTTAAATAGGATTCCCGTCTTTTAGGATTAGTTAAGATTTGGGCAAACAACAAGGGCTGCATCATCTTCATGACACAGCCCTTTGTTTTATTTCTTTATCTCAATATCGCGCCTTACATTGTTGCGTATTTTCGTAAGGTATCTTTTCATACCATCAGCGTCCTTGTTGTCGATGATTTCTAACAGTTCCTTCAACTCTGTACGTATCTGAGCTACGTTCTCGGAAGTATAGGGATTGAAGAGCACTTCCTGCAGGAGATAGTCATCCTCGTTGAGAACACCCTTGGCGATGCGCATGTGGCGCTTGAAGGTGGTTCCCGGTGCATCCTGATGCTTCATGACAGCCGCGAAGACAAAGGTGGAGACGAAAGGAATGGAAAGGGAGTAGGCCACCGTGCGGTCGTGCTCCTCGAAGGTGTACTCGTAGATATTGAGTCCCAGACGGGTGTAGAGGTCCTTGAAGAAGATGCGGCCAATGAAGTCACCCTCGTTGATGATGATGGCATTCTCCTCGGAGAGTTGGTTGAGGTTGGCAAATGTGGGGCCGAACATAGGGTGGGTGCTCACATAGTGCATCCCTGTGGTTTCGTAAAATTCTTTCAGACCTGTTTTCACGGAGGAGATATCGCTGAGGATACACTCTTTCGGGAGATGGGGAATCACTTCCTGGAAGGCAGGAATGGTGTATTTCACCGTCACGGCATTGATGCAGAGTTCAGGCTGGAACTCATCGATTTCTTCAAGTTTGGTGAAGCGTAGGGTATTGTAGGTAAAACGCAGTCGCTTGGGATCACGCTCATAGACCGCCACTTCGTGTTCGAAACTGAGCAGGTCGATGAAGAACGATCCCATTTTTCCTGCTCCTAATATTAGTATTTTCATATTGAAAGACTATATATAATCTGGTATGAGTACCTACTCCCCGCCCTCATAGGGAGGGGCAGGGGGAGGGTCTTTTTTATTTTATTTGTTTATTATCTCTATCTGCTGGCGTACACTCTCCTGGTGAATGGCCTCATAGATGGTCTTCACAAATTCAGCATCCATACCGCAGAGCACACCTTGGGCACCGCGCTTGTCGAGAATCTCATTGTAGCGCTTGGCTTGCAATACGGTCATGTTGTGTTCTTTTTTGTATTGTCCGATTTCGCGGCAGACGCGCATCCGCTTGGAGAGAATATCCATAATGGAATTGTCTATCTGGTCAATCTGCTTACGCAATTGGCTGATGCCTTCGGTGGTGATGGTCTCATCACGAATCACAAGCAGCGAGAGAATGTAGTCGAGCACATCGGGAGTCACCTGCTGTTTGGCATCACTCCAGGCCCCGTCGGGATCGCAATGGCTTTCGATGATAAGACCGTCAGCACCCAGGTCCATGGCTTGCTGGCAGAGGGGAGCGATGAGGTCGCGGCGTCCACCGATATGTGAGGGGTCGCAGATGATGGGCAGTTCGGGAATACGGCGACGGAGTTCGATGGGAATCTGCCACATGGGCGTGTTACGATAGATGGTCTTGTCATAGCTGGAGAAACCACGGTGGATAGCTCCGAGTTTCTTTACGCCGGCACCGTTCAGACGCAGGAGGGCACCGATCCATAGTTCCAGGTCAGGGTTCACGGGGTTTTTCACGAATACCGGAACGTCCACGCCCTTCAAGGCATCAGCCAATGCCTGCATGGCAAAAGGATTAGCCGTGGTACGGGCTCCTATCCAAAGGATGTCGATACCATATTTCAAGGCCAGTTCCACGTGTTCGGGGGTAGCTACTTCTGTAGCGACGAGCATACCAGTCTCTTTTTTCACCTGTTGCATCCAAGGCAGCGCCTTCTCGCCGTGGCCTTCGAAACCGCCAGGTTTTGTGCGTGGCTTCCAAATACCGGCGCGGAAGTTATGACATCCGAGACTGGCCAGTTGTTTGGCAGTGTTCATCACTTGCTCTTCGGTTTCAGCCGAACAAGGGCCTGCAATCACGAATGGGCGGACATTGTCACTTGGAAGATTGAGCTTTTCTAATTCGAGTTCCATATTGTTTTGTTTTCTTGATTATTTTTCAGATGTTCTGGGATTCTAGAAATTCTAGATGTTCTAGATATTCTAGGAGGACTAGAGGGATTACCATTCAAGGGCTTTGATGCGCTGCAGGGCTTCACGGATTTTGTCATCCTTGGCGCAGAGGGAGATGCGGATATAGCGCTCACCGTTGGAGCCGAAGATAAAGCCTGGCGTGATGAAAACACGTGCTTCGTGGAGTACACGCTCAGTGAGCTCTTCCACATGTTGGTATTTCTCGGGAATCTTACCCCAAAGGAACATACCCACCTGCTGCTTGTCGAAGGTGCAGCCAAGGGTTGTCATAATCTCCTCGGCAATCTCACGACGGCGGCGGTAGGTTGTGATATTTGCCTCACGATGCCATTCTGCATCATTGTTCTGCAGGGCTTCAGCAGCAGCCAGTTGGATGCCGCGGAATGTTCCGCTGTCGATATTACTCTTGATTTTCAGAATCCACGAGATGAATGTCTTGTTGGTGCAGCACATACCCACACGCCATCCGGGCATGTTGTGACTTTTTGACATAGAGTTGAACTCGATGCAACAGTCTTTGGCGCCTGGTACCTGCAACAGAGAGAGGGGCTTGTCATTGAGAATGAAAGAGTAGGGATTGTCATTCACTACTACGATGCCGTGTTTTTTGGCAAAAGCCACCAGACGTTCGTAGGTCTTCATCTGAGCAGCACCGCCAGTGGGCATGTTGGGATAGTTGGTCCACATCAGTTTCACCCGTGAGAGGTCCATTTTCTCAAGGCCTTCGAAATCGGGCTGCCATCCGTCGTTTTCCAACAGATTGTAATTGACCACTTTGGCACCGAGTATTTTCGAAAGAGATGTATAGGTGGGATATCCGGGATTGGGAACCAACACTTCATCGCCGGGATTGACAAAAGCCAAGGTGGTGTGCAAGATACCTTCCTTCGAACCGATGAGCGGCTGTATTTCAGTCTTGGGGTCCAGTTCCACGCCATACCATTTCTTATAGAAGGCTGCCATGGCATTGCGCAGTTCGGGTGTTCCCATTGTGGGCTGATAGCCGTGGGCATTGGGATCGTTAGCCACTTCGCAAAGCTTGTCAATTGTACGCTTTGAGGGCGGCATGTCCGGACTACCGATAGCCAGGCTCACGATGTCTTTTCCTTCGGCATTGAGTTGAGCCACTTCTTTCAGTTTGCGACTGAAGTAGTATTCTTGTACAAGCGAAAGCCTGTCGGCTGGCTGGATGTTAGGCTGATTGTTTTCCATCTTGATATTCTCCTAATACTTTAAGTTCTTTTGTTAAAGGCATGATAGCGTCTATCGACTGGCGATAGCGGGTAATGTTGTCGTACATCACGTCGATGTAGAACAGGTATTCCCATTCGTGACCGATAATGGGCAGCGACTGGATTTTTGTAAGGTTGATTTTATAGAAACTCAGAATGCTGAGCACTTGCGAGAGCGAACCTTCCTCATGAGGCAGAGAGAACACCAGAGATGCTTTGTTCGCCTTGTCGATAGGACGAAGGAAGTCGGCCTTGCGAGGATCGCACTCAACGAGAAAACGGGTGAAGTTGTGCTTGTTGTCCTCGATGTTGTTTTCCAGGATTTTCATGCCGTTCATCTTGGCAGCTTCCGCGTGACAAATGGCCGCCATTCCCCGTAATTGATGTTCATGGATATACTGGGCGGCTCCGGCAGTGTCCTCTACTTCCACGGCTTTCAGCGTGGGGTGGTTGCTGAGGTATTGGCGGCACTGCATCAGGGCCACAGGATGGGAATGAACCTCGGTGATGGTGTCCCAGTTGTCTTCAGGCAGACAGCAGATGCAATGGGAGATGTGAAGCTTGTGTTCGCCTACGACGGCGGTACCTGAGTCGCGTAACAGTTCATAGTTGTGAAGCAGGCTACCGGCAATGGTGTTTTCGATGGCGGTCATACCGATGCAGGTGGGGTCGCGCTTGATATTCTCGAACACCTGTTCGAAAGTGGAACAGCAGATTAATTGAATCTGTTCACCCTCGAAGTACTGGTGTGCGGCGATATCGTGAAACGACCCGAGCTCTCCCTGTATGGCTATTCTCTTCATATTTTATTCTTAATTCTTAAATTCTACATTCGAAAAAGTCCCACCTCATTGTTGTGAAGCGGGACCTTAACGTATTTTGTTTTCGTTTTGTCTATAAGTTGAAATTTACACGCAACTTCCCGCTTCACAGTTCCCTGCAAAGTAAAAATAGAAGTAATAGAAAGATGCGTATGACTTATTCATAACTCTATTGATTTTTAAATTCGGGTGCAAATTTATAACTTTTATTTGATTCCGACAAACTTTTTGCAAGATTTTTTGCGTTTTGCCTTACATTTTTACTTTTTAGTTCGGATATGGGTTTGCCGCCTTATTCTTCTGTCTTTTCAATTTCCTGTAATTTCGCCAGATCTTCTTCTGCCCCTTGCTGGTCACCCATCTTCTTTTTCAGTTCTGCTCTTTCCCGGTAGCCTTCTATGGAGAACGGGTTTTGTTCTATTACCTTATTATACCACGACAGCGATTCATCGTATATTCCCTTGGCTATTTCCACCTGAGCTTTCAGAATCAGCACGTCTTCAACGTCATCAGCCCGTTCCATCAGCCACTGGCAGTCTTTCTCGGCTTCATCTGTTTCGCCCTGTTCCAGCAGCAGATGTGCCCTCATCAGATAGGCGTCAGCATAGTTCTCGTTTTGGGCAATGGCACGGGTGAACATGGCAATGGCATTGGTAATGTCTTCCTGGCCCATACACGCACGGCCGTAAAGATAATACACCTCGGGATTCTCCTTCGAAAGCAGTAACCCCTTTTCACAAGCCGAAGCCATGGCGCCGTAGTCTTCCATCAGGAATGCCACCTGGGCCATCCTCAGCAGGATGTCCTCGTTTTCGGGCTCTGCTTCATGTAATAATTGGAGTTGTTCATACGAAGCTGTCAATTCATTATTCTGCAAGAGAGCCTGCGACAGATAGTCGCGGCATTCCAGATCTTCCCTAATGTTCAATGCGTGGTTCAGACAACGTATGGCCTGTTGCCATTGTCCGGTTTTCAGGGCCTTGACACCATCATATTTCAGGATGTCGAAATTCTTCTGTTCGTCAGCCAGACGTTTCTCTTCAGGGTTTTCTTCTTTGACTCCGAACAGTGCTTTCAGGAAATTCATATAGTCTTGTTATTTGCAGTTAAAGAAATAAATTGACTACTCATAATGACGCACACGGACATCCATGCCTTCTTTCTGAAGTTGCTCCACGGCGGCGCGGAGGTCAGTCTGACTGTAGTGGTAGGGGAAGAGAACGCGAGGCTTAAATACACGGGCGGCACGCTGTAACTGATCCGTGGTCATGGTGTAAGGCTGGTTGCAGGGCAGGAAGGCAATATCGATGTCTTTCAGCGAAGCCATCTCGGGAATATCTTCAGTATCCCCAGCGATATAGATGCGCAATCCGTCGATGGTGAGTATATAGCCGTTATCACGTCCTTTGGGATGGAACTGTTGATGGCCTTCGGTGATGTTGTAAGCGGGAACAGCTTCTACATGGATATCATCCACTTGCAACTGGTCGCCATTTTTCATAACCTTGCCATAACCAATCATTCCTGCACAACGGGTATTGGTGATGAACTGGGTTTTGTCGTTAGTGAGGGTGGCAATGGCCTCTTTGTCGAAATGATCGCCATGCTCATGAGTCACGAAGATATAGTCGGCCTTGGGCATGGAGGTGTAGTCGATGGTGCGGTTGCCTAGTTTGCCAACGGGATCAATCTGAATCTCTTTTCCCTCGAATGAAATGCGGATGCTGGCATGCATCAGGGCATGGAACTTGACGCTTTTGCCACTCTTGGTGAGGAAGGTGTCGGTCTCCGTCGTGTCGGTTGTCACTTCCTTTCCTGCTTTCTGCCAGGCGAGGATGCCTCCTTCAAGATTTGTCACTTGGAAACCGTTTTGAACAAGGATGTTGGCGGCGGTTACAGAGCGACGTCCACTGCGGCAATAGACCGCTATATGACGGCTCTTATCGAGTTGCTTCAAAGCGTCTTCCTTGAATGAAGACTGCTTCACGTCGATGTTGATGGCATTGGGTAGATGTCCCTCGGCAAATTCCTCTGCCGTGCGGACATCGAGTATTTGAACTCCGGAACTATCGGCAAGTCGGGAAAAATCCTCTACGTTTGCGTTTTGAAACAACTGCTGGCTACATGCCGTGTTGGCACCCAGTCCTAATAAAACCATCAAAGATGAGAATAACTTTTTCATAATCTAATGCATATTTTGGGACAAAGATAGGAATTTTATGAATGTCTTCCAAATTTTTTATTACTTTTGCAACGATGAAAACAGAACAACGGGTAAGGAAACTGTTTGAGCAGGCGTTGAAGCGCTATTCGCTGATTGCGGATGGCGACCGCGTGCTGGTGGGCCTTTCAGGTGGCAAGGACTCCATGTCGCTGCTTGAGCTGCTGGCTAAGCGTTCACGTGTCTTCAAACCTCGTTTCGAAGTGGAGGCTGCTTTTGTCAGAATGCGTAATATTCCTTACAAGAATGATGAGGCGTATCTGCGGAGTTTTGCGGAATCACTTGGAGTAAGACTGCATATCTTTGAAACGGAATTTGATGAGACGACCGACGAACGCCATACGCATTGTTTCCTTTGTTCCTGGAATCGCAGGAAAATGCTTTTCAAGGCGGCTCAGGACTTGGGATGCAATAAGATTGCCTTGGGGCATCATCGCGATGACTTGATGGAGACGGCCTTGATGAACCTGACGTTTGAAGGCAAGTTTCATACAATGCCGCCCCGTCTGCAGATGGAGAAGTTTCCCATTGAGATTATTCGTCCGCTTTGCTTGATGAGGGAATCTGATTTGCAAGCCTTTGCTGATCTTCGCGGCTATCATCAGCAGGCTGTGAGGTGTCCTTATGAGGATGCTTCCCACCGTGCAGATATGAAGGAGATGATTGCGCACTTTGAGGCCATGAACCCTGAATTTGCCTATACCTTTTTTACGGCCATAGAGAGGACTTTCCCAGAACAGCGTGACCTTAAAGATTTTCTTAAAAAGAACAAAGAAGTTTAAGAAATTTGGCAGGAGCGTATGAATGTATTACTTTTGCTCCCGATGAGACGCATCATGACCATAGCGATGACTGCCTTGATGGCCATAACAGCCAGTGCGCAGACAGAGAGCAGGGTAGAGGAACTGCCGGCTCCCAAGGCTTCTGTACCCGCTACGGAGTTCACCCCCAGCCTGAAGTCGAAAGTGGAGGCGTTGCCGCTTGACACGCTATATCTGCCAACGTTAAACCGTTACGGACAGATGCCCATCAATATGTATCCCTATTGTTTATGGGGTGGCTACCATAATTGGAACCTCCATCAAGGGCTCAACATGAACCTTGGTGCTTCTGTGTTCGGTTCGTGGGGTGGCAGTAAGTATCTTGGTACGGGCTTCTCACAGGATGTGTCCTTGATGTACGCTGTTCCTTTGAGTAAGAAAATGTCATTGGCGATAGGCGGCTATTTCAGCAATACGCTCTTTGCACATGACACTTTCCGTGATGCGGGCATCAGTGCAGTCTTAGGCTATCGGTTCAATGAGCATTGGGAGGCATACGTCTATGGTCAGAAATCGTTGGTGAAAAACTATTTCCCGATGCCGCTTTATGGGATGGGATATGTGGGCGACCGCATAGGGGCGGCTGTTAAATATAATGTGAATCCGACGATGAGTTTCGAGGTGAATGTGGAATGGATGGAAACGCCTGCCTATCCAGGACATATTTATATGATGAGGCCCAACCGTATGGAGCCTACCACCCACGGAGCGCCACCGCCTCCTACACCATAAGTTCTATTTTTGGAACAGCATCGGAATCTCATATCTATTTAGATATACGTAACTGATAGGAGTGTTGATTTCCTGAATTTGTTTATCTAGTTGCCGGCGCTGAATTTCATAGGTCTTTTGCCGCTTGTGGAAACGGATGCCGGGGCGGAAACGTAATTTTTTCTCTGTGCCAGTTCGCACAAAGGCAAACTTTCCAATCCAATCGATATACTTGGCATTTAATTCAAAACGGCCATTGGCAACAGCTCCATCTGAACTGAGGTTGGCGTGCAGGTTCTTGAAGTGTAGGAATCGGTAGTGGGCATCTATGACATCCACCTTGGCCACTCCGATAGGCAGTTTTCCATTTCGCATGGTTCGCATGGCTGCCGTTCGCACCTTGGCGTAATCAACCTGGAAATCACCCTTGCAGGCCATATAGTTTACGGTTTTCACATCGAAGGCTTTTCCAAACTTAATGGAATCAGTAATGAAATTACCTGTTATGTTTTTCTTCTTCTCGTCAAGGGTGAAATCAAAATCAATCGGGCCGACAGCTGAACTGAGTCTTCCATGGAATTCCTCCTTTTTCCAAAGTATGCGGAAATGGCCTTTGTAACCGATATCACCAAGTGCATCCACCTGATCCATCATCAGTTTTTTCACGGGGAATTGGTTGATGACTTTCATCTTGGAGTTTCCGAGGGCATACATACTGTCGACATCGAATCTGACAATCATACCGTATTTGTCTTTCATATCCACGATCTTACCCGTGGCCCATATTTTCAGTTGTTGATCCGTGGTATTTACCGTGACGTTTTCAAAAGCCATGTCATCGCTAGTACCGCTAACCCGCGTGCTGATTTCCAGTGGAAGCGTAAAGTTTTTCAGGATAGGGGCAAAGGTGTGTGAGATGTCCTGCAGCAATACTTCGCCCTCCACTTTGCCTGTTTCAAAATGGAAGGGGATACCTTTCTGCTTGTCGGCAAACTGGAAATGTGCAACATGGCTTTTCAATTCTGAGTTTGGCAGGCGTAATCGGATATTCCTAATATCTGCCATGTCTTTCCGGATATCGGCATCTAAAAGCAGATAGACGACATTGATGCCTGTTGCTTTGTCTTTGATGCTGCATCTGGTCAGGGCTGCTTTTACCCCTTCTTTGCCTATCTTTTTGATTTTGATAGTCATATCGGAGTGCAAATCAAGATGGTTTATATCAAAGAAACCACGTTTGGGCTTTCCGATATTCTTGCGGGGTCGATGGTTGTCTGTGGCGTAGCGTAAGCCACTGATGGTTAGTAGCTTGTCTGCATCCTGCTGCTTCATATTGAGGCTGTTGATACTGAACAGATTGTCCACCATCCCGTTCTTGGTATAGGAATTCCATTTCACCGACAGGTTATCGGCTTTTCCTGTAAGGTCTTTGTTCAATATGAGTTTGTGAAGCGAACAGTCAGTATGAATGCATGTTACCCGGTTGTGCAATTGGGCTTTCAGCTTGTTCACCTCAATCACGTTATCGTTTTTTTCAGTCTTCAGGTCCATTGAGAAATTGGCATCCATCTCTCCCCATGTAAGATGACCCTGAATCCCATCAAGTGCTGCTTTTTTCTTGTTGCCTTTAGCGGATAGCTGGGAGATGTCGATCTTCAGTCCCGACTCTTTGTCATGGGCGTCTAGTTGGGTGACAAAGATGTCAAGCGTATCTTTGCTGTAATGATTGAGTAGCATTTTTAAGTTCCCTGTGATGTTGAGGTGTCCTGCATCGGGGGCGGGCATTTTGCCTTTGGTGGCTTTCCGTGGCTGGTGGTTGTTGTTTGCAAACCGGAAGCCTTTTACGGTTATTTGTTTCTGGTTGCTGAGATTCTTGATGTTGAGGCCGGCTATGCTGAAGTGGTTGTCGGTTTTTCCTTTAGCATCCCGAGTACTCCAATTGGTAGACAGTTGGCTTATTTGTGTGCGCTCTTTATTGGATAGCGCTTTCAGTCGGAGGTTCTGGACGTTCAATCCGGAAATCCGGTCATAGGCCTGTCCTTCGGTTACAGTTAACACGATGTCTTCTTGTGTGTTCTTGTTGAGCACGGCTTGCAGGTGTGCGGTCATGTCAAGACGCCTTAAGCTGGGGTATCCTTTCAGATGAGTCTTCTCTTTGCCGGGTTGAATATTTACCGTCGCATAGTGTAGGCCGTCAAGGTTCAGTCTATAGCTGTTGTCTTGTTCAAGAATATGCACTTTCCCGATTTCTGCCTGAAAGTGGGATTCGTAACCATTGGCATTGGTCACATGCCATTCCGCCTGCAGGTCTTCAATGGTTCCCTGTTCGTCTTTTTGGTATTGAGCCTTGCTCAGTTGCAGGCTACCGTTTACCTTCGTCAGGGGATTCTCCACCATCATCTTCAATCCGTCGAGCTGTGTGGAATTGGCGGTCTGTCTGACCGTCATTTGCATATCGTTGATGCGCATGCCAGAGAACCGTTCTGTCAACTTGCATCGGGTCATAGTGGCTTCAGAAGTACCGGGTGCAGGTCGTTTCAGGGCTATCTGCATATCACCCTCAACTCGGAGGTTTCCTAAATCAGGGATACCTGTCTTGTTCTGGCGGGGCGTGTGGGTTTTGCGTCCATAGCTGACGCCTTGCATGGTCAGTAGCAATCCGTCATCAGAAGGGTTCACGCGGATGTTTTCAATGATGGCCTGATGACTGGCTTCACCTTTTCTTTTCTTTGTTGTCCAGTCGGCTTCCAGGTCGTGGCCGTCTAAACTCTTTCCTTTTTCAAGATGGGCATCTCTCAGGCTAAGCACACCTTTTTCAAAGCCTTTGTTACCTTCTATGCGGAACGAAAGGTTTTTGATGTCTGCCGATTTTTTGTTGCCTTGCGCCGTGAGTCTCATCTCACTTAACTTATAACCGCTGTTGAGTTCCGTTATCTGTAATTTCGTAATCGTGGCGTTCAAAGAGTCGATGTCGAGATAGTTGAAATCCATTTCCATGCTCGCCTCTGCCTTGATGCGGTCTGTCGTGTAATGGATGCCACTAATGTTTAATTGACGTTTGGTAAAGATGATGTCAGAAAAACCTATGCTGTCAATTCTAAGCAGATGGGTGCGTTGTCCCTTAGGGGTGGTTTCCACCACAGTGGTATTCAACTGTTCCAGCCATCCGTTTCGGCCTTTGCGATAGTACAACCTTTTCAGTGAGAAAAGGTTGTCGTTGTAGTTGATGCTATTGTTTTCAACGAATAGTTTCTGGATGTTAAGCACTAGTTTTTTCCCCTTGTGGGGACGATCTTTCTTCAAGGCATCAATCACGAACTGATAGTTGGCAGGCTCCTTTGTGGAAGGTTTGTAAAAATGTGCATGAAGTCCGCTAATGCGCGCATCGTTGATCCTGATCTCGTTGAAAAGCAGGGGCCACAGCCTTGTCTGTACGCCAAGCTGGTTTATCTGAAGCATCTTGCGTTTCTGACGGTCCTCAATTTCAACACCTTGCAAAGTAATTTGAGCGTGCTTGAAATCAATATCTGCATCCTTCACACTCACTTTTGTCTTTAACTTGTCAGTGAGTAATATGGTGGTCTGTTTGACCATCTGCTCCCTGAATGCCTTGCTGTTTAGCGTGATGATGGCAACGATTGTCAGGACAGCAAGGATAAAGCCAATGCCGCCGCCGAAGATTAATATGTAGCGTTTCCATCTCTTCATATGTGAAGTATGCCATGCAAAGGTATTAAAAAAATAATGAAAAGTTCGTTTTCCACTCATAATGTTTTATAAAAGTTGTCCCATAAGGCAGATTCTGGGTATTTTGCTTTTGTCATTTCAGGAAAATATATTAATTTAGCACCCACTTAACGAGATAAGACAAATCAAAAATGTAATTTGAAATTCTATGTCCAGAAAGATTATCATTACGGTGGCACCTGTCTGCCACGTAGGAAAAGAAATACCGGCAGGGTGTAAGAATCCGCTGACGCCGGAGGAAATCACTGAAGATGTCATCAATTGCTATAAGGCAGGAGCTTGCGAGGTGCATCTGCATACGCGTGACCTGAATGGCAACCCAACATTTGAACTGGATGTCTTCAGCGACACCATCCGCCGCATTCGCGAACAGTCGGACATGATTATCCAGAGTTCCACGGGTGGACTTTCCTCTCTTTCGTTGGAACAGCGTTGCGTCTGTCTGAATGTGCCTGAGGTGGAAGTGGCTTCCCTGAATCTGGGTTCGGTGAATTTCGGCGAGACGGTCTACGTGAACACCATGCCCGAACTGCGCTATTGGGCAAAACGGTTGGATGAGACGAACACCATTCCCGAGATGGAGTTCTTCGACCTGAGTCATGTGGAGACGGCAACACGTTTGGCCGACGAGGGTGTACTCCATCGTCCGCTGCATTATAATTTCTGCTTAGGTCCCGGTGGTTCCAGCAATCTGGCCGCTACAGGCCGAAACCTGGCTTTCCTTACGCAGGCTATGGAGCCCGGCAGCAGTTGGGGCATCACCCACGACTCCATGAAAGACTTCTCGTTCCTGGCTTGTGCCATCGGCATGGGGGCCTCCGTGGTTCGAGTAGGATTCGAGGATAGTTTCTATTATGCTCCCGGCAAACTTGCCAAGACTAATGCCGAGTTAGTGGAGCGGTTGGTGGAACTGATTCGTATGCTGGGCTGCGAACCTGCCACGCCCGAAGAAGCCCGCCGGATGCAAGGCATTCCATCGTTAAAGTGAAGAGTGAAGCAATCGTTTTCTACAGAAAACGCTTTCAAAATTAATGAATGAAAGAATGAAGAGTGAAGAATGAAGAGTGAAGAATCTTTTCGCCTCGTCATCCTCGACGATGACCCCACTGGTATACAGACCGTGCATGGTTGTCTGCTGATTACACAATGGGATGAGGCTACCGTGCGGATGGCTTTGCAGCACGAGCAACTTTTCTTTTATATGCTCACCAATACGCGGGCGATGACCCGTGATGAGGCTGCTAGGGTGGTGCGTTCGGCCATGGAAACGGTCTTGGAAGTAAACCGCGAATTCGGTTATAGGCTGATATTCATAAGCAGGAGCGATTCCTGTCTGCGCGGTCATTTCCCATTGGAAACAGATGTGATGCGCCAGGTGCTTCAGGAATATGGCGTGAAAGTATGGCCGAAGGTGCCTTTCTGTCCGGCTCTTATCGAGGCAGGGCGTGTCACCATCGATGGCGTTCATTGTATGAAGGATGGTGAGCGCCTTATCCCGGTCTCTGAAACTGAGTTTGCGCACGATAACGTGTTTGCCTATCACACTTCCGTACTTCGCGATTATATTCGTGAGAAAGGAGCAAATCCTGAAGAATATCAGATTGTGAATGCCGCCACCTATGATGAGTTGTATGCATTCACGGAAACCTTGTTCAATGAAATAAGGGATTTCGATGGAGCCGTAGTCATCCGCAGCAGTTCTTCGTTGCCCAAGGCGATGAGTGGCATTGCTGACAAACCTTTGCTCGACCGCAGTATCCTGAAAGAGGATGGGGTAGGTTGTTTCATCGTTGGTTCCCACGTTCAGAAAACCACCCGCCAGTTGAATGCCTTGTTGGCAGGGCAGGGGGTAGCGGGAATCGAAGTTGATGTAGAGCGGGTGCTCCATGATGGTGATGCGTTGATGCAGGAATTGCTGACAAAGATGAAGCAACGTGCTGAAGAAGGACTCACTCCCGTTGTCTATACCTCCCGTAAGGAAGTCCGCCTGAAGGATGCCGATGAGCGTCAGCACCTTGGCCAGCGCATTTCCGATTTCCTTGTTGAGATGGTCGCCCGCCTGCCCTTTGTTCCCTCTTATTTGGTGGCCAAGGGTGGTATCACATCAAACGATATCCTCACCAAAGGACTGGCCTTGAAGTCGGCGGTTGTTTTGGGACAGATTGTTCCCAATGTCCCCTGCGTGATGACAGCCCGTTACCCCTACATCATCTTCCCAGGCAATGTAGGCGGTGATGATTCCCTTCGCGAAGTCTATGAAAAACTGAATCCCATTAGATGATGTTTTGCTTCTAATGAGTGGAAGGCCTGTTTCCAATGGGTGGAAACGAGCCTTCCAATAAGCGGAAGCATTGCTTCTGATGGGTGGAAATGAAACCAGAAGACCACCCCTTAATTTTCTATGATAGGTTTCTCGGGATTGATGAAACTGAAAAGCACCGCCGAGATGAGCAGCATGCCGGCAATCATGTAGAGCGGCAGGTTGTAGTTGCCCGATGCCTGCACCAGATAGCCGAACAGGATGCCGCAGAAGAAACCGCCGACGTTGCCGAAAGTGTTCATGGCGCCTGAGATGGCTCCCGCGTGTTGCTTGCCAAGGTCGATGCAGAGTGCCCATGCCGAAGGGAGCATCAGGTCGAAAATGCCGAAGCAGAGCGAGAGGAACACAAAGACTGCCATCTTGCCAGGGATGAACGCAGCCAGGAACATACATACGGCCGATATGGCCAGCGATGAAGTGCCTAAAGCCTTGCGCCCTACTTTCAGTCCGTACTTTGCGGAAATCTTGTCGGTCAGATAACCTCCTGTGATATTGCCAATCATGCTCATAATAAAGGGAACGGCCACGGCATAGGTGAGTTCGCTCTTGGCAAAGCCGCGCCCTAACTCCATGAAGGTGGGGAACCAGCTGAAGAAGAACCATGAGCCGAAGGCGTAGAAGAAATACATGGCGCAGATGGTCCAGAATTGGCGGTTGCGAAGAATTTTGTTCCAAGGCAGTTTCTGTTTTGTTTCCTCGGAACTTGAAGCCTGAAACTTAGAACCTGAATCTTTCTGTGGATCCCTATACATGATATACCACACCACGGCCCAGATAATGCCCAGTCCGCCTAAAAGCCAGAAGGCAGCACGCCATCCCAGCCAAGCCATGACGGGAATCACCACAAAGGGCGTAAGTGCTCCGCCCATGCGACTGGCAGCCCATACGTAACCCTGCGCCTTTCCTACTTCGTTCTTCTCGAACCAGCGACTGATGACGCCCGTGGAACAAGGTGAACTACCTGCCTCGCCCACGCCAAACATGAAGCGGATGATGAGCAGCGAGGCCAGTCCGCCGGCTACTCCAGTGAATGCCGTGAACAGCGACCACCAGAGCACAATCTGAGTGAGCACCTTGCGGTGGCCGTGACGGTCGCCGTAGGCACCCATCGGAATCTGCATCAGTCCGTACGACAGGATAAACGCACTCTGAACCCATCCCCATTCAGCCGCCGACAGGTTCAGGTCTTTCATGATGGATGAACCGGCTACGCTGATGTTGATGCGGTCGAGAAAAGTAACGACGCCCAGAATGACGAGCATCGCCAGTATGAAATTCTTGGGAGACCCACCCCCGCCCTCCCTGTTTAGGGAGGGGGATTTTTCAGTCTTCATTCTTTACTCTTCAATTTATAGATTAAGAAACTTGCGCAGGCCCTTAACGCCCAAGATGGGACTGGAAAGAACGGGCTTCCCTGTGAGTTCAGCCAGTCGTTGCTCCATGCGCGCCATCGAGCCTTGAGCCAACACAAACATATCCACCTGATCGGCAATTCTTGCGGCAGCCTCGGCTATCAGTCGGTCGTGGGTTTCGCCGTCGCCACTTTGTCCGGCGGCAAACGCACCGTCGGCCAATCCGTCCACCAATGTCACTTGGCGTCCTGCCTTACGCGCCTCATTCTCCAATAGCCGGCGGGTAGGGTCGAGGGTGGTGGATAGGGTAGAGATAACTCCAATGCGGTCAGCGCTTGCCACAGCCTGCTGGGCCATAGGCTGGTCGATGCGGAATACGGGAATGGGGGCATAAATGTTGCCATAGTCGGCCACATCACCTACCGATGAACAGGTGTTGAATACCACATTTGCTCCGGCATCGGCAGCTGCCACATAATGGGAAAGCAGACGACGGCGAACGGCCGGTGTTACTTCATTGTTGGCAATGACCTCCTGGATAAGCGTATCGTCAGCAATATGGTTCAGTTTTACTTCAGGAAGATATTCCTTGAAAATCTCTGTCAGGGGTTGTACAAGCGCCATGGCGGTATGTACGGCAACTACTTTAATCATTGTTTTTAAGTTTATGAGTTTTTAAGTTTGTGAGTTTATGACTTCCATTCATGATTTTCGGCGGCACTCAGCATCGTTCAAACAAGTTTGACGCTGCCTTCGTTTGCACGAAAATTGACGCTGCAAAAATAGTAAAAAGCATGATAAGTTGCAAGTATTTTACTTTTTTTTCCTTTTACTTTTTTACCTTTTTACTTTTTTGTGTACCTTTGCTCTCGCTATGGCCATTAAATATACAAAAGGTGAAGAGATATGGAATTCCGGTTCCCACGGCGCCGGCATTCTGCTAGGTGTCGTGGTGGGCATCATTTTCCTGATATGGTGTTTCCGTGAGGGCGACGGCTGGGCTTCAACGGCTGTCATTCTCTATCTGGTGGGTATGCTCTTCTCTTATATCACCTCAACGGTGTATCACGCCCTGCCTCACCGCTTTATGACAGGCAAGCGAGCCATTGCCAAGGAGACGTGGCGCAAACTGGACCATGCAGCTATTTATTGGCATATTGCCGGCAGCTATAGTCCGCTCACGCTCATTGCCCTTCGCGAACAAGGCTATTGGGGGTGGACGTTGTTCTGTTTCGTCTGGCTGTGTACCATAGCAGGAACGGTGATGAGTTTTGTGCGGCTGAAAGAGCACAGCCATTTGGAGACCTTCTGCTTCATCGGCATGGGGCTTTCCGTGCTTGTAGCCTTTAAGCCTTTGATTGCCAGTGTTTCCACAGCTGCCGTCGTATGGATTATTGCCGAGGGCGTGTGCTATATCACGGGAGCCGTGTTCTATAGTCTGAACAAACAGAAATACATGCACACCGTGTTTCATTTCTTTGTTTTGGCAGGAAGTGTATGCCATATTATTGCCGTCTGGGACGTGCTGATGCAGTATCTTTGATGGTTTAAAAAACGTTAACAACTTAAAAATTCTTCACTCTTCACTCTTCACTCTTCACTTTTATTCGTACCTTTGCAGCCGCAATTCTGCAAAAAGGGGGCGTAGCCCAGTTGGTTTAGAGCGCTGCAGTCACATTGCAGAGGTCAACAGTTCGAGCCTGTTCGTCCCCACAAACATGCTAACGGGAAAGTGAATAATCACTTTCCTTTTTTATTAATTGTTAAGTAGAGAGAAAATGCCTAAAATCCTAGATGCCAAAGAGATACTACGGCGCAATGTCCAGATTCTGAGCCATGCCACAGAGGATGAAGTGAAGATGGTCCCTTCTACGGATGCGCCACTGCCTTCGGTAGATGAATTGCAGCATATTGTGGATATGCTCAAGCAGGTCGTATTTCATGGTTTTTTCGATGAAAGGAAGCAAAACCCAGAGGTACGCTCCTATGCTATCGGTGTCAATCTGGAGAAGGTGTTTTCTTCGCTCAAGAAACAGATTGCCCGGGCGCTTCACTATAAGGATGTGGAGCGTGATAAGCAGGAAGTGTCTCAACTGGCTTCCGATATAGCCATCCGTTTTATTGACCGAATCCCAGAGATCAAGCGTCTTCTCTTTACGGACGTGGCTGCTGTTTATGAGAATGATCCCGCCGTAGACAATTATGGGGAGGTTATCTTCAGTTATCCTGTAGTTCATGCTATGGTAAGCTATCGTATTGCACATGAACTGCTTGTGATGGGAGTGCCTGTCATTCCGCGAATCATCACAGAGCAGGCCCATTCTGCTACGGGCATAGACATCCATCCGGGTGCTAAGATAGGCGAGTATTTCTCTATTGATCATGGAACGGGCGTGGTAATCGGAGAAACCTGCATAATCGGCAATCATGTCACTTTGTATCAAGGTGTTACGCTTGGTGCAAAGAACTTCAAGATAAACCACGAAGGCAAACCGCAGAACGTGCCTCGCCATCCCATTTTGGAAGACTATGTAACTGTTTATTCCAACAGTACGGTGTTGGGCCGCGTTACTATTGGCCACCACACGGTTATTGGCGGTAATATCTGGGTGACGCATAGTCTGCCCCCTCATAGTACACTGATTCAGGGTAAGGCTATGAGTATGGACTTTACCGATGGAGCAGGAATATAAAGAAAAGTAGGTCGAAAATTTGGATTATTCCGCTACTTTTCATAACTTTGTCCCCATGAAAAGAAACCTTTTGATAATGGGCATGTTATGTCTGTTCTCCTTTGCGTGTGCACAGGGGCCAAACGGAAGCGGCACTTACTATCAAGCCGCTGACGGTCAAAAAGGTTTTGGATTAAAGACCGCGCTATACAATATCATTAAGAAACCTGAGGTGGTGGGCTATGATGACTTGTGGCAGGCTTACAAGGAGACGGATGTGACGGCTAACGGACATATCTGGGATATGTATAGCAATATCACCTATTACGTGCCGGGCGGCATCTATCAGGGCGCCAATATCACAGGCAAGGAAGGAGAAAGTTACAACCGTGAGCATTCTTTCCCCAAGAGTTGGTTTGGAAACCAAACTCCTATGAATTCAGACATAGTGCATGTTATCCCAACGGATGGTTATGTCAATACCCGGAGGAACAATAATCCCTATGGTAAGACCAATGGCGAAACCTTCACCACGGCCAATGGATTCAGCAAGTTAGGAAAATGTACATGGAACGGATACCTGGGAATTGTATTTGAGCCTAACGATGAATATAAGGGTGATTTGGCCCGGATTTATTTCTATATGGCCACTTGCTATGAAGACGTCGTCATGGATTGGTCTAGTGATATGCTGAGCGGAAAAGACAAGAGTCAGCCCTATGCCGATTGGGCTTTTGATATGCTGATGCAATGGTCAAAAGATGACCCCGTTAGTCAGAAGGAGATTGACCGCAACAACCGTTGCTATGTGATACAAGGCAACCGCAATCCCTTTGTGGATTATCCGGGATTGGAGGAATACGTTTGGGGAAGCAAGTCGGATGAAAGTTTCTCATACGATGTGGGCGGTGAGGTGATTACTCCCGTCGAAGGCAGTAGCACGCAAGATGTTGCCAAAGGCGTTCAGATTTACAAACGCGTCACCTCGCATGTGGGTTTCCAGACAGGCTTGGGATATGTTATTGCCCGCGAGAAAGACAAAAAGGCCTTGGGTGCTATGGCTGGAAACTATGGAAGTAGTGTGAATGTCCGCTTCTATGGTGACACCATTGCCACCGAGGTGGATGGTGAAGGACTGATTCATCAGTTTACCATTGGCAAGGCTGCGGAAGGCTACACGCTCTACGATGCCGTGGAGAAGAAGTTCTTGGCTGCATCGGGTAGTAATCTGACTTTGGCGGACGATCCATCGCAGAGTGCTGCCAAATGGCGGATTTCATTTGGTGGCGGGTATGCAGCCATCGAAAATGTGGCTTTAGCAGGTCGTTACCTTCGCTATCAGGACGGCTCGGGTCATTTCATGCTATCCAATTCTCAGGAATGGCCCTCGCTTTCCATAAGAATCTACAAGAATATAACGGATGTTGCCTCATTGCCCGTCCATTATGGCGAACCTGAAGAAGAGGAGATTATCATTGATGCTACCGATTATGAGCATCGGTGGGACCGCGTGAGCACTCAGGACGAACTCCAGATAGGAGAACAATATCTTGTTGTCTATGAGAAGACCCGTATGGCAATGGGAAACAAGCACTCTAAGAACTATTATACGAATGTGGAAATTCCTTTGAAGGATAAGATAGCTATCACGGAAGTGAATACGGGCGGCGTTCCTCATTCGTTCACCTTCGGTGGCGACTATGATGCCTACACGCTGAAGGACGATTCGGCCAATGTCTATGTCTCGCTGAATAACGACGGTAATGCCCTCTATACGGCTACTGATATTTCTGACAAAGCCCGGTGGAAGATTACCATCAGCGAAACGGACAGTACAGCAACGATTCAGAATTGCAATTTCGTGGACCGCTATCTGATGTATAACTCTCCAAATCCTCGTTTTGCATGCTATAAGACAACAAGCAAACAGCAGCCTGTTTATCTCTACAAGAAATACAAGGTTCCCGAGACGGATGCCATCTTCGTTGTCCGTCAGCCCGAGCAACAGGTGATGGAAGGCATTTACAATCTGCAAGGCCAGCGCGTGGAGCATCCCACGCAGGGCATATATATTAAGAACGGTAAAAAATACATAGTCAAATAATAATAATGAAGAAATATTTATTGATAATAGTATCGGCGTTTTTTGCCTTGGGCGTTTTTGCACAAGGGCCCAATGGCAGCAACACTTATTATAAGAATGCCGACGGACTGAGCGGAGAGGAACTGAAAACAGCCTTATCCAAGATTATCTGCGGCAGCTTAGACGCTGTTGGCTACAACAGCCTTGATGAAAAGTACAAGATTACTGACAAACGGGCTGATGGTACGCTACGCGATTGGTATGACAACACAACCAAGTACAATTGGACTAGTGGCGGTTGGAACAAAGAGCATCTTGTGCCTCAGAGTTGGTTTAAGGAAGCTTCACCTATGAAGAGCGACATTGTGCATGTGGTTCCTACTGACTCTGAATTAAACAACACACGTGGCAGTGATCCGCTTGCTGAAGTTGGTAATAAGGCGAATGATTGTCCAAATGGTTCTTATTGTCTTTGGGGGTCGTGCAAGACACCTGGCTACTCAGGAAAGGTGTTTGAACCCAATGATGAGATAAAGGGTGATATTGCGCGCATTTATTTTTATATGACCACCTGTTATGAGGATGTCATACTGAACTGGAAAGGCAAAACCACTGCAAGTACTGCCTACGATGTGCTTGACTTCACTGGCGGAACCAAGTACCAACCTTTTAAGCAATGGTACATGAACATGCTGCTGCGCTGGGCGAAAGAAGATCCTGTGGATGAGATAGAAATCGCACGCAACAATGGCGTGAAACAGGTGCAGAATAACCGCAACCCGTTTGTCGATTATCCCGGACTCGAACAGTATATATGGGGCTCGAAGAAGAATGATAGTTTTAGCTATTCGAACTATGTGAAGCCAACAGAGTATGTGATAGAATACGGAAGCTCTGGAAGTGGAACTGGCGGCGAACAAGGTGGCGGTGAGCAAGGCGGTGGTACCGTATCACCCTCTGAGGGTTCCAACACCTATCAACTTGTAACTTCTATCTCTGACTTGGAAATCGGTAAGGGCTATCTTATTGTTTGCCCCGACAAGTCAATGGCTATGGCAGAACAGGGTAAGGACATCAGGAACTATGCTGCGGTCACCATAAGCGGCAATACCATCACCACTGATGTGAACGAGACGGGTAAACCCTATGAGATTACACTTGGCGGCAACGCCGGAGCCTATACGCTATATGATGCAAAGAGTGAAGTTTATCTCTCGTTGACTAGTAATGATAACAAACTGCACTCATCAGCATCGGTAAGCAGTGACAAAGAGAAATGGACCATATCCATCAGTGGTGATGCTCTGATAACGAACAATGCATACAGTGATCGAAGTATCTGCTATAACAGTGGTAGTCCACGCTTCGCCTGCTATAAGGCTTCTAGTAACCAGACGGCTGTGCAACTCTACAAGAGTGTGACGGCGACAGCCATTAAGTACGTGGACGGTAAGACTACTGACAATACGGTCTATGACCTCAGTGGTAGGAAACTCAGCAACAAGAAACTGAATAAGGGGCTGTATGTCAAGAACAGAAAGAAGATAATTATTAACTAAAAACTTAAATATCATGAGATTAGACGGAAGAAGAGAAAGCAGTAATGTGGACGACCGCCGCGGTATGAGTGGTGGTGCGAAAGCAGGTTTAGGACTTGGCGGTATCGTGCTGATAGCCGTGATGACATTCCTCAGTGGTGGTAACCTCGGCGACGTGATTACCAATGTTGGAACACAGATGGCAAGTCAGAACGTCACTACCTCCGACCAGCAACAGCGTGAATTTACCGAGGAAGAGCAGGCAATGGCCAAGTTCTCCAGTCAGGTGCTTGCCTCCACGGAGGACATCTGGGGAAAGGTGTTTGAGAGTATGGGCCGCCAATATCAGGCTCCGAAGATGGTGCTCTACACCAATGCCGTGCAGACGGCTTGCGGACGGGGTACTGCCTCTGTAGGTCCCTTCTATTGCTCAGGTGACCAGTGTCTCTATATCGACCTCTCGTTCTTTACCACTATGCGCCGCTCGTTGGGACTTCAGAACAAGGGTGACCTTGATTTCGCCTTTGCCTATGTGATAGCCCATGAGGTGGGCCACCATGTGGAGTATCTCTTAGGTACGCTCAACAAGGCACATCAGGCTATGAGCCGCACAAACAAGGTGGAAGCTAATAAGATTAGTGTGCGACTGGAACTCCTGGCCGACTACTATGCCGGTGTCTGGGGCCACTATGAGAATGAGACTTTCCAGAGCATCGATGAGAACGATCTTCAGGAGGCCATTGAGACCGCTCAGAAGATTGGTGACAACTACCTGCAGGAGAAGGCTCAGGGCTATTCTTCACCCGAATCCTTTACCCACGGTACTTCTGCCCAGCGCATGCGTTGGCTGAAGCGTGGACTTCAGACTGGCGACATGAGTGTCTCTACATTCAATGTAAGCGAGAGCGAACTTTAATCTTTACATCTAAACAATCCCGGAAGGCATTCATCTTTCGGGATTGTTCTTTTTTATGAAGAAAGCTTTTCTCCAACTCCATGCCTCCATTCTGTTGGCAGGATTCACGGGTGTACTTGGGCGTCTCATTTCCATGAATGAGGTGGATATCGTTTTCTATCGCATTCTGGTGGCCCTGCTCATCCTGGTTGTCTTTGTGGGGGTTCCAAGGGTAGGGTGGAGGAAGTTCTTTCAGATAGCGGGTTGTGGCGCCCTGCTGGCCATCCATTGGATTTTCTTCTACAGTTCCATCAAGATGGCGAATGTGTCCATAGGTGTTGTCTGCTATGCTTTGGTAGGTTTCTATACGGCTCTTCTTGAGCCCTGGATATATCACCGCAAGGTGAAGTACAGAGAAGTTGGTTTCTCCCTCATTACCCTTCTGGGTATTCTCCTGATATTCTCTTTCGATCCTCGTTATCGAGGTGGTATTTTGATGGGTACGGTGTCTTCTTTCGTGGCAGCCCTTTTTATGGTGTTGGCCAAGAAAGTGAGCACCGATGTCAAGAGCCGTGACATGATGGTTTATGAGATGGTTGGCGGATTGGGTGGCACATTGCTTTTTGCGCCAATTTATCTGCTTCTGTTCCCGCCTCAGAGTTCCGTATTGGTGTTGCCTGAAGGCAATGATGTGTGGTTCATTTTCTGTCATGCGCTCTTTTGTACCTGCCTGATGTATATGTTGCAACTGATGTGTTTGAAGAAACTTTCGGCCTTCACGGTCAATCTCTCCTACAATCTGGAACCCGTCTATAGTATTGTCATTGCGTTTGTCATTTTTGGTGAGGGGCGCGAACTCAACTTCAGTTTTTATCTTGGCATTGCTCTTATCCTTGTCAGTGTGGCCTTGCAGACTCTTTCCACCGTCAGATTACGGAAATGAATTATAATCCATTGACGTTTATTGCACAAAACTTATAAAAAATACCCGAACTTATTTTAAAAATAGCGTTCAAATGATACAACGGCTTTGAAAACCGTGTAACTTTGTACGCTGATGTATAGGCAGTGGTTCTTGACAATGGTCTGTCTGATAGTCATCACACAGATGCTGGCACAGACGGAAGCACAGAAGAAGGGTAGGGTGGTTGTTGTGGCTGATATGGAGACACGGCGCCCTATCCGTGATGTGCTAGTGTATCTCGATAATGGAGACCATGTGAAACTGGATTGGACTTGCCGCTTCAGACTATATCATTACAAGTTCAAGCGTGCCACCTTCTCCCATCCAGACTATCTCAAACGGGTTATGACCAATGAGGAGTTGAATGTTGATACCGTATTTCTGATACCTTTATGCCAGACACTTAGCGAAGTCATCGTGACGGCCAAGGCCCCCCAAATTAGTCCCCAGATAAGTAACAGTATCCGCCAGGAGGTAGCCACCCATGGCGTAAAACCATCGGGAAAAGATTTCCTCTCCGTGCTCCGCCCCAAAGACAGGAAACGTAAAAAGTTAGGAAAGAAGACCCTCGAGGCTTTGGAAAACTACTGACAGATACTGTAGGGATCACCCCCCGACCTTCCAAAGTCTGGAAGCATCGCTTCTGAAGTCTGGAAGCCTTCCTTCCAATGGTTGGAAGCAATGTTTCCAATGGTTGGAAGTTTTTCCTGTAGGTATACATCGCTTTATGATGTGGAGGAGGGATAAGAACGGAAAAGCTCAAATAAATTTTGTTATTCCGCTCATTTGTAGTAACTTTGCACCCCGAAAAGATTTATTGCAATAAATAAAGGTATATGTTTGAGAATTTAAGCGACAGACTTGAACGGTCGTTCAAGATACTTAAAGGTGAAGGAAAAATCACAGAAATTAACGTTGCTGAGACCTTGAAGGATGTGCGCCGCGCATTGCTTGATGCCGACGTGAACTATAAGGTGGCAAAATCTTTCACCGAAACCGTGAAGGAGAAGGCAATGGGCATGAACGTGCTCACGGCCATCAAGCCGGGACAACTCATGGTGAAGATTGTTCACGATGAACTGGCCGAGCTGATGGGCGGCGAGACGGTGGGCCTGAAACTGGATGGCAAGCCGAGCATTATCCTGATGTCTGGTCTGCAGGGTTCGGGTAAGACCACCTTCTCCGGCAAACTGGCCAACATGCTGAAGACGAAGCAGAACAAGCGCCCGTTGCTGGTGGCTTGCGACGTTTATCGTCCGGCTGCTATCCAGCAGTTGCACGTGGTGGGAGAGTCCGTTGGCGTGCCCGTTTATTCCGAGCCAGAGAACAAGGACGTGATTGCCATTGCGCAGAATGCTATCCGCGAGGCTAAGGCAAAGAACAACGACGTGGTCATCATCGATACCGCCGGTCGTCTGGCCGTGGATGAGCAGATGATGAACGAGATTGCTTCGCTGAAGGATGCCGTGAATCCAAACGAGACACTCTTTGTGGTGGACTCGATGACCGGTCAGGATGCCGTGAATACAGCTAAGGAATTCAACGACCGTCTGGACTTCGACGGCGTAGTGCTGACCAAGCTCGACGGTGATACCCGCGGCGGTGCTGCCCTTTCGATTCGCACGGTGGTGACGAAGCCTATTAAGTTTATCGGTACTGGTGAGAAGATGGAGGCTATCGATGCCTTCCATCCTTCGCGTATGGCCGACCGTATCTTGGGTATGGGCGACGTGGTATCCCTGGTGGAGCGCGCCCAGGAGCAGTTCGATGAGGAAGAGGCCAAGAAGTTGCAGAAGAAGATCATGAAGAACAAGTTCGACTTCAACGACTTCTACAACCAAATCCAGCAAATCAAAAAGATGGGTAACCTGAAGGACCTGGCCGGCATGATTCCCGGTGTGGGCAAGGCCATTAAGGACGTGGATATCGACGACGAAGCCTTCAAGTCTATTGAGGCCATCATCCAGAGCATGACGCCGAAGGAGCGCACCAATCCCGAGATTCTGAACACAAGCCGCCGCCAGCGTATCGCCAAGGGTTCGGGCACGAACATTCAGGAGGTGAACCGCCTGATTAAGCAGTTCGACCAGACGCGCAAGATGATGAAGATGGTGACGGGCGCAGGTATGAAAGGTATGATGAAGGGAATGCCCGGTATGCCCGGCATGCCGAAGATGAAGTGATAAGTTTTATTGAAACAAGATATTTGAACATGCAACTGATTGACGGAAAGGCCACTGCGGCCAAGATTAAGGAAGAGATTGCCGAGGAAGTGAAGCAGATAGTGGCTGCCGGTGGCAAAAGACCTCATCTGGCTGCCATTCTGGTGGGCCACGACGGCGGTTCTGAGACATACGTTAAGAATAAGGTGCTGGCTTGCGAGGCCTGCGGCTTCACCTCTACGCTCATCCGTTTCGAGGATGACGTGAAGGAAGAGGAACTGCTCTCGAAGGTGCAGCAGCTCAACGAGGACAAGGACGTGGACGGCTTTATCGTTCAGCTGCCTCTGCCCAAGCATATCAACGAGCAGAAGGTGATTATGGCCATCGATTACCGCAAGGATGTTGACGGATTCCATCCCATCAACGTGGGCCGCATGGCAATCGGTCTGCCTTGCTTCATTTCGGCCACGCCGCTTGGCATCATTACCCTGCTGAAGCGCTATGGCGTGGAGACCAGCGGCAAGAAATGCGTCATCCTTGGCCGTTCAAACATCGTGGGCAAGCCCATGGCCCAGCTGATGATGCAAAAGCAGTATGGCGATGCCACGGTGACCGTGTGCCACTCACATTCGAAGACCTTGAAGGAAGAGTGCCGCGAAGCCGACATCATCATTGCCGCCATCGGCAGTCCGAACTTCGTGACGGCCGACATGGTGAAAGAGGGCGCCACGATTATTGACGTAGGTACCACCCGAGTTCCCGATGCAACCCGCAAGAGCGGATTCCGCCTGAATGGCGACGTGAAGTTCGACGAGGTTGCTCCGAAGTGCTCGTTCATCACACCCGTGCCGGGCGGTGTGGGGCCGATGACCATCTGTTCGCTGATGAAGAACACGCTGGCCGCAGGAAAGAAGGAGTATTATAAATGACAGCAGAAGAATACTACCGTAAAGGCAACGAGTTCCGCAAGCAGAGCCTGTGGCATGAAGCCATCAACTGCTATATCGAGGCCATCAAGCTCGACCCCGACAGCCCGGCTGTTGAGGCCAAGCAGATGCTCGACGACATCATGGCTTTCTACTGCAAGGATATGTATAATCCTTAATCATTACGAAGGTGCTGGAGGAGCTGAAGGAGAAATACCGCCGTTTCCATGAGTGGCAGCAACAACCTTATCAGGTGAAGCCACTCTCTGACAAGGAGCACGACTGTGCCACCTGCGGCACCCACTATCAGGGCAACTACTGTCCACGTTGCGGACAGTCGGCATCGATAGGCCGCTACTCGTTCAAGAAAGCCCTACTTCTGTTTCTCGACGTCTGGGGACTTGGCAACCGCGGTATGTTCCGTTCGCTCCGCGATTTGGTGTTGCGCCCCGGCTACATGATACGCGACTATCTCAGCGGAATGCAGATGGCCTATTTCCCGCCGTTCAAGATGCTCTTCCTGCTCATTGCTTTCTCCGTTCTGGTCGACACAGGCCTGAACATCAAGGGCGAGAACCGTTGGGAGAAGTTCGATGTGCAGTATACCTCCGGCATGAACTTTGCCAAATCTCAAAAGACTGACCCTTCAGCCAGTGAAAAGGAAAAGCAGGAAGCTGCCATGGCTTCTAAAATTATGGATTATGCCAAGATAGCCTATGAATGGATGGAAAACCACCAAAGCATCATTCAAATCTTCTGGCTGCTGTTGCTGTCGGGTCCCCTCTATTTCCTTTTCCGCCATAGTCCCGCCTTTCCCACCATCCGTTATTCAGAATTTTTCGTGGCGTTGGTATATACCAACAACCTGTTAATCATAGCCTCCATTTTTTGCGGTTTGCTTTGTCTGGGCGTTACCGTGGAACTCCTGTGCTGTGCCCTCACCTTTATTCCCCTGAAGCAGTTGTCGGGCTTTAGCTATTTGCGCACGATAACCAATGTCGTGCTGGCCGTAGCCCTCGTGGCTTTAGTTCTCGTGATAGTGTCGGCAGCATTTTTTTTCATTCACTTTGGGTAAGATAAGTCCTGACTGTAAATTCTGCAAGTTTGTCGGGGCCAAGAAGGATACTAATTCATTACTATTAATACTAACAACAACTTATTATGAAGAAACTATTATTACCTATTCTGCTCATGGTAGCAGTGTCTGCGAATGCAGCAGAGAATCCAGTGTTAACGATTGAGGGCGGTCAGGTACAGGGCGTACTGGCCGACGATAATCCCGATGTGTATGTCTATCGTGGCATTCCCTATGCTGCGCCTCCCATCCGCGAGAACCGATGGAAGGCTCCCCAGCCCGTCGTACCCTGGAAGGGCGTGAAAATCTGTGACACCTTCGGTCGTCCGAGTTATCAGGCCATTCAGTACACCGGTGGTTATTACACCGAGTGGGGCTACGGCAAGGAGGCTGCCTTCAGCGAGGACTGTCTGTATCTGAACGTCTGGACGAAAGCCCCCGGACAGGTGGGCAAGAAACTCCCCGTTGCCCTGTGGATTCACGGCGGCGGCTATCGTGAAGGTTTTGGTTCTGAGCCAGAGTTCGATGGTCAGGAATGGGGTGCCAAGGACGTGGTGCTAGTATCTATCAACTATCGTCTGGGCATCTTTGGATTCCTCTGCCACCCCGCTTTGGCTGAAGAAAATCCGAATAAAGTTTCTGGAAACTACGGTATCCTCGATCAGATTGAGGCCCTGAAGTGGATTAAGAAGAACATTGCTCAGTTTGGTGGCGATCCTGACAACGTAACCATTTTTGGCCAGAGTGCAGGAGGAGGCAGCGTTCGTACTCTCTGTGAGTCACCTTTGGCTCGTGGCCTGTTCCACAAGGCTGTTATCATGAGTGCCCAGGGACTCTCTATCCCCAATCCAAACGGCGGCGGTATGATGGGTGGCCGATATGGTGGCGGTTCCATCGAGGATGCAGCCAACAACGCCAAGAAGATGTTCGACTGGGCAGGAATGACAGACTTGCAAAAAATGCGTCAGGCCAGTACAGAGACCGTATTTGCGCTGCCTACCATCTATCATCAGGTGAACAACGCCGGTCAGCAGCAGTTTGGTGGCTTTGGTGGTATGATGCGTATGGGCTATATGCCAATGATAGACGGCTATGTCAGCTTGAAGAGTTTCGACGATGCTACCCGTGAGGGTACATTGGCTGATGTTCCTTATATGATTGGTTTTACACTCAACGATATGGGTAACATGGCACCTAACATTGCCGAGTTCTGTAAGGTTCGTGCCGAGAAGGGCGGTAAGGCCTGGGCCTACGAGTTTGCCCGTCCGTTGCCCGATGATGGCAGTCATCCTGAGGTGACGCAGCGTCTGCGTGGTGCTTTCCACTCTTCCGACCTTTGGTTCGTGTTTAAGAGTCTGAAGCACTGCTGGCGTCCTTGGACTAAGGGCGACTGGGACCTCTCCGAGAAGATGCTGACGGCTTGGACAAACTTCGTGAAGTATAGCGATCCTAATGGCCCGAAGGGTGGCGTATGGGCTCCATGCACAGGGAAGAACACGAAGTTTATGGTGTTTAAACTGAACGACAAGGACGCCGAGGCCTCTGTCTATGGCGAGCCTGAGATAGCACCCCAGCAAGGTTTCGGAGGATTCCCGGGAGGACCTGGAAGGCCTGGTGCTCCTGTTAATCCAAGAAAATAATCAGAAATCTACGTTCACAGATTCACAGTTTACCAAGAAAAAGGGTACTACTGTGAATCTGTTAATTAAGAGGGGATAATTCTGAATGAAGGTCTTTCAAGGTGAAATGCAAAATTAATCCATCAATTTTTTTGCATTTCACTTAAATTTCACTACCTTTGCACCCTGAATTTTAGAACAGGTTTTTGTTTGGGAAAAACGAAGATTGGATATTAGCATTAAACAAGTAATATGGCAAAGTTGAAAGGAGCCATCGTGGTGGATAGTGAGCGGTGCAAGGGATGCCAGTTGTGCATCATCGCTTGCCCTCAGAACGTCATCGCCATGGCTGGAAAAGTGAATCTGCACGGCTACCCTTATGTTGAGGCTGCCAACGAGGAGGCCTGCGTAGGCTGTGCCTCGTGCGGCATTGTATGCCCCGACGGCTGTATCACCGTGTATCGTAAAAAAGTGGAGGAGTAAGTTATGGCAGAAGAGAAAGAAGTTGTATTGATGAAAGGCAACGAGGCTATTGCCCACGCTGCCATTCGTTGCGGATGCGACGGCTATTTCGGCTATCCTATTACTCCGCAGAGTGAAGTTATCGAGACGCTGGCCGAGCTGAAGCCTTGGGAGACCACCGGTATGCAGGTGGTTCAGGCTGAGAGCGAGCTGGCATCTATTTACATGGTCTATGGTGCTGCCGGAGCCGGCAAGCGTGCCATGACCTCGTCGTCGTCTCCCGGTGTCGCCCTGATGCAGGAAGGCATTACATACATGGCTGGTGCCGAGGTGCCAGGCGTGTTCGTGAACGTGCAGCGCGGCGGTCCCGGTCTGGGAACTATCCAGCCCTCGCAGGGTGACTATTTCCAGGCTACCCGTGGCGGTGGTAACGGCGACTACAAGGTGATTGTTCTGGCTCCTTCTTCTGTTCAGGAGATGGCCGACTTTGTTGACTTGGCCTTCGAACTGGCTTTCAAGTATCGCAATCCAGCCATGATTCTCTCTGATGGTGTGATTGGTCAGATGATGGAGAAGATTGTGCTGCCTCCCTTTAAACCCCGTCGTACCGATGAGGAGGTCATCAAGCAGTGCCCCTGGGCTTCCACTGGTAAACCCAAGAACCGCGAGCGTGTGGTCATCACCTCGCTCGAGCTGAAGCCTGAGATTATGGAGCAGCGCAACCTGGCCCTTCAGGAGAAATACCGCAAGATAGAAGAAAACGAGGTGCGCTTCGAGCAGCAGCTGATGGACGATGCCGACTATGCCATCGTGGCCTTCGGTTCGGCAGCCCGTATCGCAGAGAAGTCTGTCGAGATTGCCCGCGAGCAGGGCATCAAGGTCGGTCTGTTCCGTCCTATCACATTGTTCCCGTTCCCCACGAAGCAGATTGCCGAGCTTTCGAAGAAAGTGAAAGGCATCCTCGTGGCCGAGATCAATGCCGGCCAGATGGTGCAGGATGTTCGCCTGGCGGTGAACGGCGCTGTGCCTGTTGAGCAGTTCGGTCGTTTAGGTGGTATCGTGCCCGATCCCGAAGAAATCGTTAATGCACTGAAAAAGGTAATGTAAGACTATGGATAGAAATCAAATAGTTCAACCAGAGAATATCGTCTGCAAGAAGCCGACGCTGATGAACGACAACAATATGCACTACTGCCCGGGCTGCAGTCATGGTGTGGTGCATAAGCTCATTGCCGAAGTCATCGAAGAGATGGGTATGGAAGACAAGGCCGTAGGCGTATCGCCCGTGGGCTGTGCCGTCTTCGCGTACAACTATATAGATATCGACTGGCAGGAGGCTGCCCACGGACGTGCTCCCGCGCTGGCCACTGGCATCAAGCGCTGCTGGCCCGACCGTCTGGTGTTCACTTATCAGGGCGATGGCGATCTGGCTTGTATCGGTACCTGTGAGACCATTCATGCCCTGAATCGTGGCGAGAACATCGTGATTATCTTCGTCAATAATGCCATTTACGGTATGACGGGTGGTCAGATGGCTCCTACCACGCTGATTGGCCAGAAGACTTCTACATGTCCCTACGGCCGTGATCCGGAGATTCACGGTTATCCCTTGAAGATGGCAGATATTGCTGCTGGTCTTGAGGGTACTTGCTATGTGACTCGTCAGAGCGTGGAGACCGTAGGTGCCATCCTGAAGGCCAAGAAGGCGCTGCGCAAGGCTTTCGAGGCTTCAATGGCCGGCAAGGGTTCAAGCCTCGTGGAGTTCGTCTCTACCTGCAACAGCGGTTGGAAGCTCTCTCCTGCCAAGGCTAACGAATGGATGAAGGAGAACATGTTCCCCTTCTATCCCAAAGGTGACTTAAAAGACACGACTGGCCTAAAATAAGAAAGAATATTATGAAGAAAGAAATAATTATCAGTGGTTTCGGTGGTCAGGGCGTGCTTTCCATGGGAAAGATTCTGGCCTATTCGGGACTGATGGAAGGTAAGGAGGTAACGTGGATGCCCGCTTACGGACCGGAACAGCGTGGTGGTACTGCCAACGTGACGGTTATTGTTAGCGATGAGCGCATTTCGTCTCCTATCCTCAGTAAGTATGATATTGCCGTGGTGTTGAATCAGCCTTCGCTTGATAAGTTTGAACCGAAGATCAAGCCGGGTGGCATCCTCATTTACGACGGTTTCGGTGTGATTAATCCTCCCACGCGTAAGGATATCACCATCTATCGTATCGATGCTATGGACAAGGCTGCCGAAATGAAGAATTCGAAAGTCTTCAACATGATTGTGCTGGGCGGACTCCTCAAGGTTTCACCTGTGGTCAGCGATAGTGGAGTGGAGAAGGCACTCTTCAAGACACTGCCCGAGCGCCATCATGATCTGATTCCTCTGAACATGGAAGCTGTCAAGGCCGGCAAGGATGTCATCGAGGAAGTCAAAGTGTGATGACCTGGATGCCGCCGTATTCCACTAGGTGGCTGAAAGCGTCATCTGCAGGGAAAAGACCGGCATAGATGCCTCCACAGACTAATACGCCCCCGTGGGCAAAGATAGCAACCCTCTCGTAGGGTTGCTTTTTTAGTTCATCCAGGAAATCGGCCACGCGCTCGTAGAGCTGCGGAAAACTCTCGCCGTTGGTGGTTTGCAGGTGCATGTAGTCTTCATACCATTTCAGGATGTGCGGATCGGTCTTGGCGATATCATCAAAATTCTGCATTTCCCAGTCGCCCATATACATCTCTTTCAAACGGCTGTCGAGTTTTGGATGAGGATAGCCACAATATGCTGCCAACTTGCTGGCGCGAGATAATGTGGAAGAGAACACCTTGTCGAATGATTTCCCTTGGAGCATTTCCTCGAGGTTTTTCTTTGTCGCAGATGCTTCCTGTTCAAAGGTTTCAGCTGTGGGTACATCTGTCCATCCGTAGCACGTTCCTTTTGGAACATTCACACTGGTATGACGAATCATATATACTTCCATATTCCTTTAAAATAAAAGTGTAAGATAGAATGAGAGTTCGATGAGCAGGAACAAGGCACCGCAGCAGTCACCAGTATAGCCGCGAATCTTTCTGTTCATCATATAGTAAAGGAAATACATCACGATACAGGGAACGAAAATCAGCAGGCTATCGAAACCACAATAATAGAAAAGCGGTATCATAGGAAGGACACCTTCCACAAAGAGAATGATTCCTGCCTTCACGCTCATCTTGCGATAGACGGTCTTGTTTTTGGCCGTTTCCTCAGAGCGGGCATAGGGCAGAAACATGATAATCTGGGCTGCCAGCATCTTGCAATAGGCATCACCCGCCATCACGGCAAGAGCTGCAGTAAAAGGAGGTAAATGATAGAGACAGGTGAAAAGCGAGGCAAAATAGAATATCAGCCCAAGCACGCCGTATGTGCCTATGTGTGAATCCTTCATAATGCTGAGGATACGCTCGCGGTCATTGCCTCCACCGCCGAAACCATCACAGAAGTCGGCGAGCCCGTCTTCGTGTAAAGCCCCTGTAAGAAGCAGCCTTGTTAAGATGGCTGCTATTACGGCCAAACTCCATGGCATCACCATACTTCCAAAATAAAGAACGGCCGACATACTGGCGCCTGTAAGCCATCCCACTAGCGGCCAGTGCTCCACTACCGTGCGGTAACACTCCTTAGGGGGTTGGTACCATCGCCACAATGGAAGCCTGGTGAAGAAGGTGAAGGCAGCATAGATGCGTTGCCACCATAGGGTCTGGTCAATATTGATTTCCATTTTTTGTATTGCTTCTTTAGAAATATTTTGTGATGTGGGCGTTTACAAAGTTGTTCATCTCGTTCACCATCCGCACGGCACTCTCAACGATGGGGTAGGCACAGAGGGCACCGGTTCCTTCGCCTAAACGCATTCCGAGATGGAGGATGGGGGTGGCGTTCATCAGGTCCAGCATCCGCTTGTGTCCGCTCTCATCTCCACAATGGCCGAAAACGGCATAACGGAGTACTTCTGGATATAGTTGGGAGGCTGCCAACATACAGGCCGACATAATGAATCCGTCGACCATCACCGTCATCTTCAACTCTGCTGCACGAAGCATTGCACCAATGGCTCCTGCCATTTCGAAGCCTGCGAAATAGGGAAGTGCTTCTTCTGTGTTTTCACTTTGTTCTCGAAGCTTATGGAAGTTATCCACGGCTTGACGCAGAATGATGCGCTTATGCTGTAGTCCGGGAGTGTCGAGACCTGCTCCAGCCCCAATGCATTCATCCAAAGGGATGTTTCCGAAAAGATGCATCCAGATGCTGGAAGGTGAGGTGTTGGCAATACCCATCTCTCCCATGCAGATGACGTTGCATCCGTCTTGATGGCAGCGGTCAACAAGCTCACATCCTGTTTCGATGGCTTGATTGAATTCAGCTTCACTCATAGCCGGTTCGTAGAGGAAGTTCTTTGTTCCGCGGGCTATCTTGCGGTTAAGGATATCGGGATATGCTGTCAAATCATAATCCACGCCCATATCAATTATATATAAGGTGAAGCCGTGCTGCCGGCAAAACATGTTTACTCCGCCTCCGCCATGTGTGAAATTAATCATTTGTTGCCAGGTGACATCGCGAGGACTGACGCTGACACCTTCCCTTTCTATTCCGTGGTCACCACCGAAAAGCAGGTGACAAGGATGTTGAAGGGTAGGGGTGAGGGTCTGCTGAATCATGCAGATCTGCTCTGCCAGTGTTTCCAATAGCCCTAAAGACCCTTTGGGCTTGTTCAGGTTGTCAATCTTCTCGCGAATGGCGCCCCTTAGTGATTCGTCAGGTTTCTCTATCTTGAAATTTCTCATTATCTCATTTTCTTAATTTCCAAAGGAATCCCGCTCACCATCAGTATGACCTCATCGGCCTTGGAAGCAACATATTGGTTGAACCATCCTTGCAGGTCGGTAAAACGCCGTTGAACGGCATCGGTGCTAACTCCGCCACTGCCAATCTCATTTGTTACAAAGATGAAGGTGGCGTCTACGGAAGTAAAGCGATCAAATTCCTCTTTCATAGCCTGAAGTGCATCTTCAACCGATGGCTGTTCCCATTCATTGGCCGTACGGTCGAAGAAGAAATTGGTACACCAAAGCGTGATACAGTCGATGACCACCACCTTATTATATATATTGTCACAATGACGCGAGAGTTGTTTCTCTTCTTCTATGTTGGTCCATTGAGGTCCACGGCGTTTCTGATGGTGGTGCACCCGCTGTCTGAATTCCTCGTCCCATATATGGGCTGTGGCCAAATAGACGGGATGCTCAGACAAACTCAAAGCCAGAGTTTCTGCGTATAGACTCTTGCCAGAACGTTGTCCGCCTGTTATGAGAATTATCTTTTTCATCATGTGGCAAAGATAGTCATAATTTGCCTAAAAAGCGCTTTTACGGCCTAAAATAAGCGATTTAAATCAAGAAATGTGTTCTATAACATGCATTTTTATCAAAAAAATTTGGAGGTTACGATAATTTTATATTATTTTGCAGCCGTGAAAGTAAAAAGAATTTGTATTTAAAATAATTATTTATTTAAAAAACAGAGAAATGAAAAAGTTATTTGTACTCTTCGCAGCCGCTATGCTGACTGCATCTGCTTCTGCACAGGGAACAGCTGTGACAAGCAGCAAATTTGGTGACAACTGGTATGCTGGTATCAATGCCGGTATTGCTACTTATACCAAAGAACAACTTGGTGATGACGGTTTCTTCAAATCTTTGGCTCCTGAGTTCGGTGTTCGTATTGGTAAGAACCTGACCACTGTGTTCGGTCTTGCTTTGGATGCAAATATGTATTTCAAGGCCAACGATAAAATGATTCCTGGCAGCAAGACTTTTGTAAACGCCACGAACGTAGACCTGTTGGGTACTTTCAATCTCAGCAACCTCTTTGGTGGATACCAGGGTGAGCCCCGTGCATTTGAACTCATTGCTCTTTATGGCTTCGGTTGGTCACATGCTTTCAATCATATGACTAAGAGTAATGCTCTGAATTCAAAGGTTGCTCTTGACTTTGCCTTCAACTTCGGTTCAGACAAGCAGTGGCAGTTCTATATTGAGCCTGCTTTGAACTATGCCCTGCTGGCATGGCCTGGCTCGAGTGTAGCTGCTCTTGGCGCCATGAAGTACAACCTCGACGCTTCTGTTTTCGAGCTCAAGGCTGGTCTGAACTACAAGTTCGGTTGCAGCAACGGTACTCACAACTTTGCTATCGAGAAGCTGCGCGACCAGGCTGAAATCGATGCTCTGAACGCTCAGATCAACGAGCTCCGCAACCGCAAGCCTCAGGTGATCGAGAAGGAGAAGATTGTTGAGAAGATTGTTGAGAAGGAAGGTGGCGTACGTGAGGTGAAGGTTGAGAACCTCGTATTCGTTACATTCGCTCAGGGTAAGAGCGCTCTGACTGCTGATGCCAAGAAGGCTCTCGATGAGATCAAGGAAGGCAAGCACGTACAGATCGTAGGTACTGCTTCTCCTGAGGGAAGCAAGGAGCTGAACGACAAGCTGTCTCAGGCTCGTGCCGATGTTGTTGCTGACTACCTCCGCGCTCGTGGTATCGTTGTTGACGAGGCTACTGGTAAGGGTGTGCAGGGCACAACTTCTAACCGTCTGGCTGTTGTTTACGTGAAGTAATCATTTAGAACAGATTATTTTGAAATAAGGGTGTGTCAAGATTTTGACACACCCTTTTTCTTATAAAAAGTATCGCCCACCAAATGCCGTAATCGGTAAAAATCAAACCCCAAGCCCAAAGATAGTAGGAAAGGTAGGGGGATTGTAGGGGGTGAAATGCCTTTTCCTACTACCGACAACTGCTTGATTTACATTGTTTTAGCGTGAATGTAGTAGGTATAGGGGGTAAAAATCATTTTTCGTGTATAGAGGAAAGGGCAATTAAATAACAAACTAAATTACTTTGTTCTTCAGCGGATGATGTTTTGCATGCCATCTGATGGGGTTTTGAGGAACAAACTAATTTACTTTGTTGTCTTGGTGATAAGCCAATGCTGGCCACCAAAGGAAAGATTGACTTGTAGGAAACCAAGAACAATATGGGGTGGGGACTTTTTATGCGGAATTTGTTGGTGATTCGATAAAATCTTACTAACTTTGCAACCAAATTTCGCAAACAAAATCAATACGTTATGAAGCATCAGTTACGTAGTGCTGTCTGTACCGAAGGCAGGAGAATGGCCGGCGCTCGCGCCCTCTGGGTGGCCAATGGCATGAAGCGTGAGCAGTTTGGCAAGCCTATCATTGCCATTGTCAACTCGTTCACCCAGTTTGTGCCCGGACATACCCATCTGCACGAGGCTGGACAAATAGTAAAGAAAGAGATAGAAAGACTTGGCTGCTATGCGGCCGAGTTCGACACCATCGCCATAGACGACGGCATAGCCATGGGACACGACGGCATGCTCTACTCGCTGCCCTCGCGCGACATCATTGCCGACTCGGTGGAATATATGGTGAACGGCCACAAGGCGGACGCCATGATCTGCATCTCGAACTGCGACAAGATTACACCGGGCATGCTGATGGCCGCCATGCGACTGAACATTCCGGCGGTATTCGTGAGCGGCGGTCCGATGGAGGCCGGACAGTATAAGGGCGAGAACCTGGACCTGGTGATAGCCATGATTAAGGGCGGCGACCCCACCGTGAGCGATGCCGACCTCAAAGAGATTGAGAACCGCGCCTGTCCCGGCTGCGGCTGCTGTTCGGGAATGTTCACGGCCAACTCGATGAACAACCTGACGGAGGCTATCGGTCTGTCGCTGCCCGGCAACGGCACCATTCTGGCCACGCATAAGAACCGTGAGCGACTGATGAGACAGGCGGCCCGGCTGATTGTGAAGAACGCACTGGCCTACTACGAGGATGGCGACGAGAGCGTGCTGCCACGCAGCATTGCCACCCGCCAGGCTTTCCTGAACGCCATGACAATGGACATAGCCATGGGTGCCTCTACCAACACTGTGCTGCACCTGCTGGCCGTTGCACAGGAGGCAGGGGTGGACTTCACGATGAACGACATAGACGCCCTCTCGCGCAAGACGCCCTTCCTGGTGAAGCTGGCTCCTAACAGTCAGAAGTACAGCGTGCAGGAGTTTGGTCGCGCCGGCGGCGTGATGGGTCTGATGGCCGAACTTGACAAGGGCGGACTCATTGATACCAGCCTGAAGCGTGTGAACGGTCATACGCTGAAAGAGGATATTGAAGCGTACAGCGTGAACAAGCCATACGCCGAACTGCCCGTTACCGGTGCTGAAACGGCTGACGAGAACGCTGACCTGACTGCCCCACAGATTTTCCTCTCGGCCCCTGCCGGCAAGTTCTGCAACGAGCTGGGCGCACAGGAAACCTACTACAAGAGTTTCGATACCGACCGCGAGAACGGTTGCATACGCGACATAGAGCATGCCTACACCAAGGACGGAGGCATGGCCATACTGTTTGGCAACATTGCCCAGGACGGCTGCGTGGTGAAGACCGCCGGCGTGGCTCCCGAGCTGTGGCACTTTGAAGGTCCGGCCGTGGTGTTCGACTCACAGGAGGATGCCTGCGAGGGAATACTGGGCGGAAAGGTGAAGAGCGGCGACTGCGTGGTGATTACCCACGAGGGCCCGAAGGGCGGTCCCGGCATGCAGGAGATGCTTTATCCCACCTCTTATATTAAGAGCATGCACCTGGGCAAGGAATGTGCGCTGATTACCGACGGCCGTTTCTCGGGCGGCACATCGGGACTGAGCATCGGACATATCTCGCCGGAGGCTGCTGCCGGAGGAAACATAGGCAAGATAAAGGACGGCGACATTATTGAGATTGACATCCCCAGCCGCAGCATCCGCGTGAAGCTGACCGACGAGGAACTGGCAGCCCGCCAGCCGCAGCCGCTGAAGCGCAATCGCGTGGTGTCGAAGGCGCTGAGGGCCTACGCCCAGAGCGTTTCAAGTGCTGATAAAGGTGGAGTTAGAATTATAGATTGATTATGAAAGAGAAGATAACAGGCTCGGAGGCTTTGATGCGTGCCCTGAAGGCTGAGGGTGTGAAGACCATTTTCGGCTATCCCGGAGGAAGCATCATGCCTGTCTACGATGCACTCTACGACTATACTCGTGGCGAGAAAAAAGCGTTCGACCATATTCTGGTTCGTCATGAACAGGGAGCAACCCATGCTGCCGAGGGCTATGCCCGTGTCAGTGGTGAAGTGGGCGTGGCCCTGGTTACGAGTGGACCGGGAGCAACGAACACGCTGACGGGTGTGGCCGATGCCATGCTCGACTCTACGCCGATTGTGGTGATTGCCGGGCAGGTACCTATTGCTGCATTGGGAACTGATGCCTTTCAGGAGGTTGACCTGGTGGGTTTGGCACAGCCTATTTCTAAGTGGAGCTACCAGATTCGTCATGCAGAGGATATCGCTTGGGCGGTAAGCAGGGCTTTCTTCATTGCCAAGAGCGGTCGGCCGGGGCCTGTAGTTCTTGACTTTCCCAAAAATGCACAGACCGAAAAGGTTGAGTTCGAGCCGACGAAGGTTGACTTCGTGCGCTCGTATGTGCCTCGTCCGATATTGGATGAGAAAGTGTTGAAAGAAGCTGCTGAATTGATTAACAATGCCCAGAAGCCATTGGCTCTTGTAGGGCAGGGCGTGGAATTGGGTAATGCCCAGGAAGAATTGAAAGCCTTTCTGGAGAAAGCCGATATCCCCGCAGGCCGCACGATGTTGGGCCTTTCTGCATTGCCCAGTAACCATCCGTTGAATATGGGTATGCTTGGTATGCATGGCAACTATGCGCCCAACCTGAAGGAGCAGCAATGTGATGTGCTGATTGCCATCGGCATGCGTTTCAGCGACCGTGTGACGGGCAGTTTGAAAACCTATGCCAAGCAGGCTAAGGTTATTCATCTGGATATTGACAAGAGTGAGATTGACAAATGCGTGAAGACTGATGTGGCCGTGGTGGCTGACTGTAAGGAGTCGTTGCCTGCTTTGACGGCATTGTTGAACAAGGCTGACCATCAGGAATGGAAGGATAGTTTTAAGGGATTGGCCCAGCAGGAATATGAAAGGGTTATTGAACCTGCCATTCATCCAACCGAGGGCCCCTTGCTGATGGGCGAAGTGGTGAATGCAGTGGCAGAGGCTACCAAGGGCGATGCAGTTTTGGTGACCGACGTGGGCCAGAACCAACTCTTCGCCACACGCTATTTTAAATATCATCAGAAGCGTAGCATCTGTACCAGCGGAGGCTTGGGCACGATGGGCTATGGAATGCCGGCGGCTATCGGTGCTACGTTTGCCGTTGACCGTACAGTCGTTTGCTTTATGGGCGATGGCGGTTTTCAGATGAATATCCAGGAACTTGGCACTATCATGGAACAACAGAGTCCCGTGAAAATGATCTTGCTGAATAATAATTATCTGGGTAATGTGCGACAGTGGCAGGACATGTTCTGGCAGAAGCGTAAGTCATTTACAAAGATGATGAATCCTTGCTATGAACAGATTGCCAAAGGATACGGCATTCCTTATGAGGTTGTCATAGATCGTAGCACCCTTCATGCAGCCATTGAACATATGCTTTCTACGGAAGGTCCTTTCATATTGGAATGCGCCATCAAGGAAGATGACGATGTCTTGCCCATGACTCCTCCGGGTATGAGTGTGGATGATATGATGCTGGAGATTAATTGTAATTAATAAATAAGGTATAAGAGAAATACATAATGGGCATGGACGATAAAAAATTATATACACTGCTGGTTTACTCTGAGAACATTGCAGGTATTCTGAATCAGATTACTGCCGTTTTCACACGTCGTCAGGTGAATATCGAAAGCCTGAATGTGTCTGCTTCCAGCATTCCCGGTGTTCATAAGTATACCATCACGGCTTGGCATAATGATGAACAGGAGATTATCAAGATAACCAAGCAGATTGAAAAGAAGATAGATGTCGTTAAGGCAAACTATTACACGGACGAACAACTTTTCATCCGCGAGGTGGGTTTGTATAAACTTTCCACTCCCATTGTCTTGGATAATCCAGAGATCTCAAGGCTTATCCGACAGGCGGATGCCCAGATAATGGAGGTGAATCCAACCTATTGCATGGTGATATTGAGTAGTGTAACCGAGGATATAACCAATCTCTATTTCGCCTTGGAGAAGTTTGATTGCGTGCTTCAATATACACGGTCTGGAAGAATAGCTATTACCCGAAGTACCGTTGAACAAGTGAGCGATTTTCTTGATATGCAAGAGAAAAATAGGTTGAAAAGATAGCAAGAAACGCATCTTTTGTACGAAAAGCGGAAAAAGTTTCCATTAATTTAAAAATTCCCTCCGATATATTTGGAGGGAATTAATTTTTTGCTTACCTTTGCATCCGCTTTCGCTCCGAAACTCGGGCGTTGGCACATTAGAAAGCGATCTTTGATAAGAAATTACATAGAGAGACAGAGAAGTAGTAGTACAAGAAGCAGGCGCGTCTATATATTATAGATGTGCTTGGGTAAACGAACCGTTTGATTCAACTTTACTATACGGATGGTCCTGTGACAGACAACGAGAACTGGCCATGTCCGCCCCCTGTGGGTTTGGTTCATGGTTCCATTATAGGAATTTTACAATGGAGAGTTTGATCCTGGCTCAGGATGAACGCTAGCTACAGGCTTAACACATGCAAGTCGAGGGGCAGCATGGGAGTTGCTTGCAATTCCCGATGGCGACC
>Ga0256407_10001192_pt1 | contig 56417 bp, 27 predicted proteins | sample RumenRJG_04DNA_FD_193489 | JGI IMG/M metagenome (GOLD analysis project Ga0256407, IMG submission 193489) | Bovine rumen microbial communities from Lethbridge, Alberta, Canada - RJG_04 | ecosystem: Host-associated > Mammals > Digestive system > Stomach > Rumen | place: Canada: Alberta... | reverse complement strand
ATGCTTGCGACTGACGTGTCAAGAATGTTCTGATTTTAACAATGTTTAATGCGGCAATGTAGACCTATAATCACTTTGCAATGGACTGATACCTACATTATAAAAATAATTTTGATCACTTACTTATATGATTTTTTGTATATGTTATGGAATTGTATTACTTTTGCGGAGAAAAATTCTGGAAAACTATCAGTTCTGATGTTATAGAACTATCTGTTTTGAAGAATATTAGGAATAAATATTATTAATGTATAATCATAAAAGAAAGGAGGATAGATTCCATACATAGGGATTGGTCTCTAATTGTAGGAATCAATAAAAACATATAGTTGGCTACTAAGATTGAAGTGCTGGGAATACGATAGATTCTCACATCTTCCTCGCAGGATTATTTATTTCAATTTTGTCACATTATGGTGACTAAAAAGGATAACAAGTTAAAACCATTATTTTCTTATTTTTTAACACAAATGAAAAAGATTTTATTTATTGCAATTTCAGCTATTGTTACTTTATGTGCTCATGCTCAGAAAGCACAGGAGCCTGAGTTCGAATTTGAACCTTATGTACTAAATTTAGCAGATAGTACTTTGCAGACAATGCTTCCAGTTGAGAATGCCTACGGAAAAGCAAAGGCAAGTGCATCTCTGTATCTTGTTGGCGTAGGAAAGGTTAAGACATATTGGTATGTAGATGGAAATCAGAGCAGCCTGCAATTAGATACTAATGCAAAAATCGTTATCAACACAGGTGGTAAATCTCCTATGCAGACTATTTCCATTAACCGTATGGAGCAGCTTGGCAAGAAGCGTCGTTACCTGTATGGTGAGGCTGGTTCTTTTACTGGAGCAACAACAGGTCAGGACAATTCTGCATCATTTAGATATAAAAAATATGGTAAGGAATCTGTGATGATACCTTTCTCAGATCTTGCGCCAGGCGAATATGTGTTGTCAATAACAAATACAATGACAAACAACAAGAGCGCAAAGGTTTATACTTTTAGTATTAAGTAGTTTTCAAAAAAAGAGGATGTGTAAGCACATCCTCTTTTTTTGTCGTAAAGCCTATAATCCGTTTCTATGAATTGGATTAGCTAATGCACGTCTGATTATCCGCGATTATGTGATAGGCGGCCTGAAAGGCCAAAAGAACATAGCCTAGGGCGATGCCCTAGGCTATGTTCTTTTGGCCTTTCAGGCCGTCTATCGGGTAAATAAAAACCACAGATTTTTGGGATCTTAGGGATGTCAATCACGAGCGTAAGCGAGCAAATCCCTCAAATCTGTGAAATCTGTGGTTCCCCCAAAAAGGAAATTAAGGGAAACGGATTTATCAGATTTATCTGAAATTAATCGCACAAATAATAATGCGTTAGCAATCAGATACATCAGATAAATCCGCTTCCCTTATTTTTCTACGGTAAATTTACAAACAAATCTGTCTGGATGAAAAATCATCTGGATCACTTAACCTCAATCTCAAATGGACTTGCAGGGAGTCCGTTCTTGCCCTTCATATTATGCTTTTCTGGGTTGTCCTTCCAGGCAAAGCGGATGATAGGCTGAGAGGGGAGGGGAGAGGCTGGAGTGATGACTACGGTCTTACCATCGGTAGAAGCCTGTGCATTGTGGAACTTGCCATCCTCGCCCTTAACCTCAAACTCCATGAGGTTGTCGCATGGTTCGAGAGGCTGATCCATAGTGAGGATAATCTTGCCACCATCCACGTGTGCCTCTACTGGCTCAGCAGAGAGTATGTTTTTCTTGCCAAAGACGCTGTTCTCAAGTCCGAGGACGATGCGCTCCGTAAGCTCGCGCTTGCTGAGAGGGTGGATGTCTGAAGCCTCACCAAGGTCTATATTGACGGTGAGGGTTGAATATGGATCATTGTCGGTGAACTGACGCTGAAGTTCACGCACCTTAGCCCAAGAGCTGTTCTGTGGCTGGTCGCTTGGCTCCATGTGGTTTGCAAGCTGCACGATATTGAAAGGCAGGTCAGGACGCTTCCAGAGCGTGCGCCAGTTGCCTGTGAGTTTCTTCAGGAGAACACCATAGTCATCAGGAGTGCCTGTGTTTGACTCACCCTGATACCAAACTATGCCAGAGCAAGCGTATGGAGCGAGAGGATAGAGCATACCGTCATAGAGCATTGATGCCTGATTCTCTGTGTCGAGCTTACCACCAAGAGGTCCTTCGAGCATCACGGCACCACGCTTTGTGAGCCATTCGTATGAAATCTCGATAGGGGAGAGAGTCTCATCGTCAAATTCTATCTGATGTGGCTTCTTCTTGTAGAAGAATGGTATTCCACCCTTACAGATGACGCGCACGGCAATAACGTTGTCGCCTTCCTTGAGGAGTCCGGCAGGGATTGGATAACGGCGAGGAGGGTACTGATAGCCAGTAGAACCAACGAACTGTCCGTTGACGTATGTCTGGTCAACATCATGAAGAGTACCCATGTGCATTATGCCAGGCTTTCCAGCATGAGCAGCATCTACCTTGATATGCTGACGGAGCCAGAAAGAACCGAGAGTGGAAGGACGAGTACCTTCAACAGGAGTAACTGCCCATTCGCGGTTGTTATACTGGTTTACCTTCTTCCATGAAGAATCGTCATAATCAGCCTTTGAATAAACGTTAAGACCTGGGTCATTCTGATCCATTGTTTTTGTCCATACATTTCCTGCAATGGCATTAGCCTTTGCCTGTGCTGCTATGTATTCCTTATCTGTGTAGAGGAGATACTTGGCGTAGTAGGTGTTAAGACCCTCTAAATCTCCCTTAAAGGGAGACTTAAGTGAGTCGATGTCAATCCATGACTGTATAGGACTGCCACCCTTACTGCTCTGTATGATACCCTGTGGAATGCCTGTGCGCTTGAGCATCTGCTGTCCGAGGAAATAGCCAACGGCAGAGAATTTCCAACAGTTCTCCTTGTTTACGTGCTTCCAAGCCGTTGGGCGCACATCATCCTTACGCTCAACTGAGAAATCAGTCTGCACCTGGAATACGTGAATCTGATCGCTTGTATAGGCATCGAGATCCTTCTTATAGCGAGGGTATATGCGCTCTATGTTAGTGTCGATATTTGATTGTCCTGATACAATCCATACATCACCCACGAGGACATCTGTGAGGGTGATGTCATTAATCTTCATCTCGAATGGACCGCCATGCTTCTGTTTTGGAAGGTCGATGCGCCATTTTCCGTCGGCACCTGCCGTTGTGGTATAGCTCTTGCCACGGAAGGTTATCTTCACGGTCTCGTTTGCATCGGCAGTTCCCCAGATAGGCACGAGTTGGTTACGCTGAAGTACCATTCCAGACTGGAAGAGCTGCGGAAGTTTTACAGCAGCATTGACAACAGAAGGGAGGAACAACAACAAAAGTAAAGCTCCCCATCCCCACAAGGGGGAGTTATTTTTTATAGTTTTCATTGCTAAAAGTTATAAATTATCCATTAGTATTACAATCTTTTTAACGCTCAGATGCAATGGTTTATTGCGCAGGGAGTAAATGAAAAATGAAAAGTGAAAAATGAAAAATACAAGTTACAATTTATCGCGGAATTTTATAGCGAATGGAACTAACCTGTATTTTTCATTTTTCACTTTTCATTTTTCATTTTTCATTTATCTTACCTCAGCGGCAGATACCAGTTTCTCTTATCCATGAGCCTTTCACGAAGACCGTCATCCAACTTGCCGTTACGCCTTGCAATAGCATCAGCGAGGTATGCAGGATCGTTTCTTCTGAGAGCTATACGCATAAGGTCGTAGAAACGCTTGCCTTCGTATGTAAACTCAAGAGCATACTCATCAATAATCATCTGCTCTACGAGAGGAATCTGATACTGTACTGTATCCTCGTATGAAGCGAGCTTTTCTTTTGGCTGTGGTACGCAATAGTAGTTATCACAATCAACGTCACCACATCCACGTGCATGAATGCCCTGAGTATTATCATTGAGGAAAACCTCATCGTCGAAATTAAGAAGTTCCCCTGCCTTCTCGCGCTCCTTCTCAGAAACGTATCTCTCAATGTTCTGATTGCGAAGACCATACTTCAACACACAGAAAGCAGCCTCTGGATATCCAAGACGGTTAAGAGCCTCTGCATACATGAGATATACCTGCGGTGTGCGATACATCGTAATATATGAGCTTGAAAGCTTTCCAACAGTGGAACGATCACTTGAGAATGGTGAGTTTTCATCTACATTTTCCTTCTTGTAATTATATATAGAATAAAGGCGAAGATCACCATTTAGCAATTCTTCCCAGTTCTTGCCCAGATATACGGTATCCTTTTCTGTCTGTGATGCTTCATAAAGACAGACGTAATCCTGATTGTATGAAAGCTTTCTCAACGCACTTGAAGGTACAACCTCAGCAAAATAGTTGTTGGCTATGACAGATTCATAAACCGTTGGTAGATTATTCTTTATGCCATAGTAATCAGATACCTCCATTGGTACATAATACAGCATCTGAGAAGACTCTAATGGCTGATAAGCAGTTCCATTTATTCGAATCGTCGTAGGTACGCCATTCTCCATCCTCTGAATCTCAATCCCCCTGCCTGACTTTCCCGTTGTAACAGGCTTATTCTTCATAGTAAGGTATTCGTGAAGATACTGTGCAGCCTCACCATATCTTCCTGCCCAGAGGCAAAGTTCTCCAAGAAGCACACGTACAGGAACGTGTAGTTGTTCTCCTGTAAACTGAGGCAACTGTGTATCTACATAAGGCTTGATATCCTCAATGAAGTAGTTGCAGATGTCCTCGATATTAGAATATGATTTTGACATCTCATTGCTTGCGGCTGCCTCCGTGAGAACAGGCTTCAGAACAAGTGGCACCTCACCATAGTTCTTTACCAATTGCAGGTAAGTCCATGCACGATATGCCTTTACCGCAGCAAACTCCTTCTCGAACACCTGGGTACCCAGTCTTACCAGTTCCAGATTAGCGTTCTCGATGAAATAGTTACAGTTGTTGATAATGGCATAGTAATCGCTCACCTTGTTGTAAGGATTATCAGTACCTACCTGGAATGATGCCAACTGCTGAATAGCCGTAGATGCGTATGGGGTAGGAGTGAGCTGATCACTACGAACATCACCCAGAATCATAGTGCGTTCAGCAATGGTCTGAATACCACGAATGACGCCCATCATACTATAAACAGTATCCTGAGCACTATTCAGTTTGTTGTCCTCTGCGAACTCCACCATATCCGACTTTGTGTCGAGGAGGTCGGAGCAACCACTTAGTGTAAAGAGTAAAGTGAAAAGTGTAATGTGGAATGACACTCTACTCCTACTAACATATTTTTGAATGAATCTTTTCATTTTCATTTATATTCTTAATTGTTAATTAGAATCCGTCGGCTCTCCCTCTCCTCCCCTCGGGGAGGTCGGGAGGGGGCCATTACAGATTTATCTTCACTCCCATTGCGAAGCTTCTGCCTGTACCGAGGAGACCACGGTCAATGCCCTGATAGAGCACATTGCCAGACATGGTACAATCAGGATTAGAACCGAGATAGCGAGTAATGGTGAAGATGTTGTAAGCTGCACCCCAGACGGTGAGACCCTGAAGGTATGTCTTGTTTACAGGAAGCGTGTAACTGAGAGTCACGTTGCTAAGACGGAGATAAGAACCATCCTCAATCCAGCGGTCTGAGAAACGTGAATTGCCCTGCGCATCACGATAGCTGATACGTGGAACGTCAGTCACCTGTCCCTCTGTTGTCCATCGGCGGTTCATTGCCGTAGTCTGGTTGTAGAAGTACTTACCGCTCTCCAGTATGCTACGCTCATAGTTGTAGATGTCATTACCTACGGAATAGGTGAATGTAGCATCGAGATTCCAGTTCTTCCAGTTGAGGTGAGAGTAGATGTTACCATAGATGTCCGGATTAGGATCACCAATCATGTCGCGGTCATTTTCCGAGATAACACCGTCACCATCCTTATCCACGAATCTCATGTCACCTGCCTCGTATGCGATCTTATTGCCTGATCTATCCAGATAAGAGAGACCCGCAGCCTGTGCCTCGGCAGCAGTAGAGAATACGCCTTCAGTCTTGTAGCCATAGAACATGCCAACAGGACTGCCAACTGCTGTAATCACCGTACCATTGCAGATGTCAGTCATTATGTTCTTGTTGTCAAGACCAATCTGCGTCACCTTGTTCTTATAGTGACCCATGCTTGCACCCAGTTCCCAGTGCAAATCCTTGGTGTTGAGCACGCGATATGACATATCGAGGTTGAAGCCTGTGTTCTCAAGCTTACCACCATTAGCATAGTTAGCATCAAGACCACTCGTCCATGCCATCTGGCGCAATGTTACGAGACCCGCAGTCCATGACTTATACCAGTTGAAGCCTACATGCAGGTGGTTGTTGATGAAGTTACCCTCAAACCCTGCGTTGAAACGGCGAGTAGTCTCCCACTTCAGGTTACTGTTACCCACGTTTTCCAATACCTTTGCAGCAAACTGTCCGTCCATCATCAGCTTTGAAGCGAAATATGTACGTGAAGCCGTATAGTCGATATCATCATTGGCAGTAATGTCAAAGCCAGCGTTAAGGCGAAGATAGTCAATGCCCTTCACGTCAGCAAGCCATTTCTCGTTGCTTATCACGTATGAAGTCTGCAAGCTTGGGAACAAACCCCATACCGTGCCCAGTGCCTTTAGTCCTACGGCATCCTTACCAAAGCGTGAAGAAGCCATAGCCGACACTCCCACCGTAGCGTAAAGCTTCTGTGCATAGTTATAGTCTGCAATGAGATAGTTGGTCAGATCCCTGTACTTATCATCAGCACCGTCCGTGTCCTTATACGAAAGACCTACCGACATATTCGGAGTCTTATCATTACCCGTGTTGTAACCCTTTTGGAAACTATACCTGTAGCTATTGTTGATGAATCGGAAACCAGCCATCAGCTTCACGGCATGAGCACCATACGTGTTGTTCCACTTAATGCGAGTGTCGCTCTGAACGGCATTCTGACGAGCAGTCATTGACTGTCTAACGTTCTGCACCTTGTTCAGGATCATCTGGGTTGAAATCTCAGGCAACGTATATGAAGGCACGCCAGAAATAGGCAGATAATAGTCCTCATTAGTATTGATGAGCGAGAAGTTGAAAGCCTCCTGCACATTGAGGTGGTCGTTAATCTTATACTGCGGATTCACGGAGAACGAAACGAGACGATTGCCGAACGAGTTACGGTTGTCGCCTGCTCCGTATGCCAGAATGGCAGTAGGATTGGCAATGCTCTCATCGTTGCCGAAGAAACCAGTACCAAAGCCTTGCAGATAGTCATCAGCCTCTGCCAGATATGAGCTAACGTTCCCTTTTATGTCAATAGCGTAAGGAGAGAGGAAAGGCGACTTGGCAAGGGCAAGGAAACTTGGAGAAGTAGGAGTGCCAGTCTCAATGTTCTGGCTCACGCCCATGTCGAAGAGGCTACGGTCAATATCGCTGAACGACACGTCGAATCTCACGTTCAAGTCCTTCACCACCTCAATGTCAGTATTCAGACGGAGGTCAAACCTTGTGAAGTCACTCTCCTTCAAAGTCTCATCAGCCATGCTGTAGCCCACGCTCACGTTGTAGCTTGCCACGTTGTCACCACCCTGCACGTTGATGCCGTAAGCCTGAGTAAACGCATTGCGATATACCTCCTTCTTCCAGTCCGTGCTGCTGTGATACTGATTATAGTAATAATAGTTAGGATCAGTATTCAGGAACTTCATGCTACCGATGTTGCCACTCGTCAATCCCGAAAGCATTTCCGTAGCATACGTGCGATAGTCAGTAGCATCGAGCATCTTTGCGGTGCGAGGCTGCAACTGGAACTTACCACCCAGAGTCACGTCAATTTTAGTAGCCATACTCTTGCAACGCTTAGTAGTGATAAGAATCACACCATTAGCACCCTTAGCACCATACAGGGCAGTACCGTTTTTCAGCACCTCCACCCTCTCAATGTCATTCACGTTGATGTTGGCGAGAATGTTGTTATAGTAACCATCATGAATCATAGAGCGGTTATACTGCATATCCATGATCACACCATCCACCACCACTAAAGGCTGTGCATTCAGCGACAGCGAGTTGATACCGTTTATGAGCATCACGCTACCGCCACCCTCAATGCCACTACGCCCAACAGTCCTAACACTACCGTTAAGCCTCTGTTGCACGAAAGGATTGATGCTCATTTCCACGTTATTGTCGAAATCCGAGGCAGAAGCATTCTTAGCCGTCTCGGTAGAAGCGGAATAGAGAGAAGAGAACGCATCGCTGTAAAGCTTGGCATCAACGTTGCGAAGGTCTTTGCCGATAGCCACCTGTTGTGGAAGAGCACCTTCCACGTGCACATACAGGCTATTGACATAATCAGGCACATTGATTGTATATCTACCGTTTCGGTTAGTTATAGCGGTAAATTTGCTATTACCATAAGCCTCAATCTTAACACCAGCCATTGGTTCGCCAGTAGCAGCATCAGTCACCTTACCCCTGATATCCTTGGCAGAAGCAAGGGAAGAGGAAAGAAGGAAGAAGAAGCCTACCCCTACCCTCCCCAGAGGAGGGAGTATTTTATAGAGTATATTCATTTTCTATTTTCAATTAATTTCTTAATTCCTTAATATCATAATCACTCGATAACCGGTACAAGAACTATTCTGTCGAGGTAGAAGTTACGGTCATATCTCGAATTCTCGTTAGGACGAATGCTACATGTCAGAGTAATGGAAGGCTGACTTATATCATTTCCGTAGTTACAGGTAGGAAGCTTGAAAGAAGCTACCTTGACATAATCAATGCAATTTGCATCCGTATTGACAGGAGTTCCGTCATTGCAAGCATACGACTTTGCTTTGCCTTCCTCGTCATAATAGTTAATAGTAGCAGTAAAGCGACATGGACGCTTTGACTCTCCACCTACTACTGACTTTGGAAGAACAGCCACATAAACATCGTACTTGGTAGAAAGCGCATTCTGCAACTTGTATGTCACGCTCCAGTTACTATTACCAGTACTTGGCTTAATATGCATGAACTTGTTTTGTGAAACACTGTCACCAAGTACTGTCATCTCATTCAAGGTGCAACCAGAATAGTCGATAACAGTATTAGACGCCTCACCCTCATATTCCAACAGCGTGTTATAAGTCTTTGTAGGGTCGAAGATCCACTCATCAGAGGTATATATATAACCATTGCTGCACGCAATCTTCTCCTTGGCACTGCCAAAGATTCCGTCAGGTCTGAAAGGATAATAGTAGATACCATATTTGTGATATAAATCCATAAGCCATGAGTTTGCTATCGCATAGGTCTCAATATGTTCCTGCTGTCTTAGCTGACTATATACGGCATCATTCATAAGAGCGCAGTAGGCATAGTAACGCTGAAGCGAATCCGCATTTTCATCTGACTTAGGGAAGGTGTAACAGTCCATAGCCTTTTTATATGCTTTGTTCCAACCCTCTTCTGTAGGAATCACGGCATGATACACAGAATCCTCTGCATCGAGAAGACCTATTGTTTCCATGAGTTTGTTTCGCTCATAGATGACAGAATCAACATAAATCTTTATACCATCCACAATTTCACTGCTGACACTACTATTCTCATCGAATACATCCTCATTGTATGATGCGAGGAACTCGCCATGTGTCTTGAACTGTGGAAGGCTTACCAAAGTCTCATAGATGGTCTTCATATAAGGCATCTGTGAGGACATCACGTGCATCACACCATTCTTGCTATGAATGTTAGTTTCCCTTACAGCTACATTATTAACCATATCACCACTGATAGTTCCCCTCTTGGAATTAAGCAAGCGGAAGTTCTTATCAGTTCCATCAGTAGAAATTAAGTTCTGAGACAGATGGTTCATAATGAAGAAACGCTCTACGGCAGAGTCACCCTTTGCAGTAGTGAGGAGAGAAAGGACAGAATCCTTATTGAATGTTCCATTGACTGGTGCAAAGAGAGTCAGTGAACGTCCACCTTTAAGCACATCAGCATAGCTTACTGATGTCTTCTTATGCTGACGGAATACCATTGTCTTCTCCAGTACCTGAGCAAAGTCACTCAACTCACTACGCTGCTGTATAGCATCCCATAGACTGCCCTCTACACTATTCGCAGCCTCATTCTCATAATGATTGTCCCAGTCGGAGCAGGAGGCTAAATTCATTAGTGTAAAGAGTAAAGTGGAAAGTGTAATGTAGAATGACACTCTACCCTTACTTTTATATTTTTGAATGAACATTTTCATTATCATTTATTATTTATTCATTATTAATTAGAATTAGTGTCTATTCTCTCCTTCCGGACTTGCATATACATCCTTCGGACAAAGCTCGATATAGTCGAATGACCATTCCTTGTCACCCTTTGACACCTGACGGAATCTCAGCCAGTATTCCTTGCCCTCGTCAAGCTTCTGAGTAGCGAGGATACGACGAAGATGCTCTGGTGAATCCTGACGGAAACTGTTCAAACCAGGCTTACGGTAAGAATCCATACCTCTCATATAACCGAGGTTGTGTAGAGTCTTATCCATTGAGGTGTTATGCTCCTCATCTTCAGTATCGGCAATATCACCTACGATGTCCTGAAGATTCCATGTACCGTATGTAAGGTCAACAGGAATACCGCAAGGCTCATTGTTCAGATATACCTGAACTACACCACGCTCTTCACCTGCCACATATCCCATACGGATCTCGTATGTACCAGATGGAACAGGAGGCAGCTTGAACTGCACGTCATACTGTCCCTTGATACAGATAGCATTGCCGAGATATGAAGACCATGAAAGCTCTGCTGGATGCACAGCTACAAACGTATCATCAGAAATCTTCCATCCCTTGATATAACCTCTCTTGATAGCATATAGGCGGTCGTTGAGCGCACCTGCCTCATCATTGAAACGACAACCCTGATTCATGAAGTCGGCACTTAGTGTAGTAGCATCTATACGCATACGGCAACTGAGCACTTCATCACGTACCTTTGTTGAATACTCAAGAATATCATCGAGGTAAAGGTATGTTCCGTTGATAGCCTGCTGCTCAGACTTACCAGACTCAGATGCTGTAAGAACTTTTACACCCTTAACCGTGTATTTGTTACCAACACCCTTACGGTTTGCATAGAGACCGGCATTGCTACCAGTACCTGCACGGCAGAAACGGAGCATGGTGTTAGGACACATTGTCTCCCAGAAATCCTCTGCATCGGCAAGAGATGTTACTGTACACTCAGTAAGGAAACGACCAGAAGGAGCCCAGTCACTATAGTTACCCATACGATCCATGAGATGATAGCTCACGAAACGGTTGAGAGGGTTCTTGCGGTTAGTGAAGTCATTGTCATATTTACCAGCATCCTCTGGATAGGTAGCATCATATACCTTCTTGGCGTATGCTACAAGATCGTCAAATGTATTGATACCCTTTCTTGCAAATACGGAGTTAGGCTCAACGAAAGCAGTATATTTGAAATATCTTCTGCGAGGGTAAGTCACAATATTGTCACGACCACCAAATCTCACCTTTGGAATATCGCCTTCGATGGAATCCTCGGAAACGGAATATCCCATGTCGATATACTTGGTAAGAGAATCACTCATGTGAGTTGTCTTGAGAGCCTGCACGAAGAGTGTTATAGTGCTATCCTCTGCCATAAGGTCAGGAAGGAAGTCACTACTTGGAGTAATGACACGATTGATTATATGGACTACACCATTGGTAGCAGAGTCATTCTTCTCAACGAGCTGTGAGCGTTTGTTTACGAAGACACGCAACTGGTTATTATTCTGTGCATCACTGTCACATGTCATCACGAGATAGCGGTCATCCATATTCATCTGTGGGAGAGCACCGTCGCTGACATCGGTTGTGAAATAAGCACCATCCTTTACGATATGAGTACGTGCAATTGTATCGCAACGCTCAGCATCCTGAAGCAGTTCATCAAGAGAAGAATAGTTATTGCTCTTCATGAACTCTGTGATAGCCTCATTGGTTGGCACGAAAACGGTATAGTTGCCATAGACAGAGAGAAGGGAGAAATAATTTGCCTTCTCAAGAACAGCCTGGAACATACTGCATCTGTCAGCATCATCACCAATGATCTGTGCTGCGGTACGCTTTGTTGCAGTATAGAAAGTACCCTGATCATCAGCCATATCATCGTTGTCAACGCAAGAGGAAAGGCAGAACAAAGCAAGGAGAAGGAAGACCCCTTTCTGCCCTACAGGCATCTTTCCCCATAAAGGGGCAAGAAGTTGGCGCAGTGCAGACCTTTCGTTTATATATTTAGATAGTATATTCATTATCAATTATTATTTATTCATTATTAATTACTATTCCGTAGGCTCTCCTTCTCCTCCCCTTGGGGAGGTTGGGAGGGGGCCTTCTTTTTACTTCTGGAAATCCTCCGTATCGCTATAAGCAGAGTTTTGCTTGAGCTTATTATTTCTCTTCAGCTCATCACGGTTATACGGCCAGAAGATAGCATTGATATCCGCAAGCTGAATCTTGATGGCAACAGCATTCTCTTTCTGCTTCTGTGTAGCCTCATTAGCAAGATAGCGGGTGCTATTGTCACGAAGTGACTTTCTAACGAGGTCGAACCAACGCTTGCCCTCAAACATGAATTCTCTCTTACGTTCCATGAAGAGAAGTTTCTCCATTTCCTCCCTGCTTGAACTATATGTAGAGAAAGCAAGAGAATCGCTCTTCACCGTCTCTGTATAGTTGCGCGCACGCTTATTGATAGAGTTGATAAGGGAGAATGCAACCTGGAAGTCAGGATTATCTTTCATGATTAATGCCTCAGCCTTGATAAGCATCACATCAGAAAGACGGTAGAAAATCCAGTTTCTAAATGAGCTACTTCTACTACGAGTAGGGTCAATTCTTACGCTCTTTATATCTGTGATATTATCATTCTCGAGCGTGATTTTTGAATTCACATATTTAGTTATACCAAACTTTCCTCCGTCAGATATGATATTCTCATATACACGGCAGTCATTCTTGGCAAAATATTCATTATTGCCTGATGTCACGTTCTGATAGTAATCCTCAGGTGCTGCAAATCGACCTATTGTATTTGAAGAGTTTCCATAGAAATTATACACGTACTCATTTGTATATGAACCCATGCTGATTCCTAATTCGAAAATACTCTCAAATGAATATCCTGTACCGAAGATTTCTGTATATGCGTTACCGCAAGTCTTCTCATTAGCCTTGCTCTCACGAATCATTGGGATACCATTGAAAAGGAACATGTCATTCAAGCTACCAATGGAATTCACCCTTTCCTTATACTGCTTCTTCTTGAAATCTATCACATAGTCACAGCATGAAATAGCCTTGTCATATTCCCCAAGCCAGAGATAAACATCGGCAAGGAGTGAATATAAAGCTACACGAGTAACCTTCGAACAATTCTCGTATGCTTCAACCGCTGCCTTTTCATTAGTCATCCTACTATCGTCAATATAACGAAGAACAGCATTATCCTTGACACTCTCAAGGTCATCCGCAAGCATTTTCAGAGCCTCTTTCATAGGAGTAGCAGGAATTGCATAATCCTTGGTATTGTCAATGCTTGGCTCAAACTGCATAGGTACATCGCGGAAAGTCCTGATGAGATAGAAATAGCAAAGGTCGCGAATGAAAGTAGCCTCTGCCTTGTTAGCCAACATCTGAGCCTCCGTATAGTTAGGATCAAGCTTTTGCACATCTTCAGCATACGTAAGCACCGTATTGCAACGGTTAATGGCTGTATATAGAGATCCCCATTTTGTAAGATCATTGGTAGGCAGAAGGTTCTCCTTCAGGATTTCAGCGTATTTGTTGTCAATGCTACCACCCTGTACGATGTTCTCAGAACGAATCTCACCCCAGATACCGATACGCTCAAGGGTTGCATCATCAGCAAGTTGCTCATAGCAACTGGTGAGGACACTGGTAACATCTTCTTTCTTTGTCCAATAATTCTCCTTAACCACCTCATTCAATGGAAGAATCTCGAGGTAGTCAGAGCAAGACGCAAGCGAGAGACCGGAAGCAAGAAGTGATGCACACATCATGTCCTTTCCCTTAAACAAGCGCTTATATATATTATTAAAAGTATTCATATCTTTTCTGTTAATGTTTCTATTTCCAAATTAGAACTGTACTGTGATACCCAATGTAGCAGACTTTGCACGTGGAGTTTGAGCATTATCAGCTGATATGCCATAGCCACCATAACCTACCTCTGGGTCAGAACCTGAATACTTGGTCAAGCAGAACAGGTTGTTAGCTGACAGATAGAAACTAAGCTGTGAAAGTCCCCACTTCTTGATTGTTGCAGGTGGAAGTGAATAGCTAATCTGAGAATAGTTGAGACGGATGAATGAACCATCTTCTACGAAACGGTCACTACCAAGATAGTTGTAACCATACTGATGAAGAGCACGTGGAATCTCTGCGATATCGCCCTCTACACGCCAGCGATAGTTCACGGCGCGACTCTGGTTACCATTACCATACATTGACTCAAGGTTCATACGATTGTTGTTCACTATCTTGTTGCCATAACGGAAATTGAACTGGTTGTTCCAAGACCAACGTCCCCACTTGAACTTAACACCAAAACCACCTGTCAGCTTTGGAAGTGAAGAACCAAGATATACGATATCAAGCTCATTGATCGTACCATCGTGGTTGATGTCTTCGTAGATGGCATCACCTCCCTTGAACTCGTAGAGTGCCGATGTGCCACTATAACAGAAGGTCATAGGGGTGGTGCGTCCGTGATTGTCGAGGATTACATTGCCGTTGGCATCGCGCACTACTGGGGCGTTAGGGCCACTAACGCCTACTATCTCCTCTGGAGAATATTCGCTGTACTGATACACGCCCTTATAGCGGAATCCATAGATTGAGCCGAATGACTTGTTTAGCTCTACTCGTGAGAGATAACTGCCATTCTGACGGTTGAAATCGCCATTGAGTGTGGCGAGACAGGTCTCGTCCATCTCGGTGATGACGTTCTTGTTGTTCGCAAACGTTACGTTGAAATCTACTCCGAACTTGCCCGCCTTGATGAGGTTGCTGGTGTTGATATTGAACTCCCAACCGATGTTCTCCATCTTGCCCACGTTGTCATATTCAAGCTTTTCATAGCCTGATGATGCAGCGATACCACGATCCTTCATGAGAAGGTCTGAGGTATATTGCTTGTATATCTCGACATTACCATTGAGCTTATCGTCGAAGAATCCGAAATCGACACCGAGGTTATAGGTCATTTTCTGCTCCCATTTCAGGTCTTTCAGCTGTACGTTCTTAGGATAGGTAGAGCCTTGACCCATATAGCCATATCCGTTGGCATAGCGACTATAGAACAGATATTCGGCATTTGGCTGCTGACCTACGATGCCCCAGCCTGGACGAAGGGAGAGCATGGAGAGCCAAGGCAGGGTCTTGGCTACCCAAGGCTCCTTGCTGATGTTCCAACGCATTGACACGGCTGGGAATGTGCCCCAACGGTTGTCGGGTCCGAACTTGGTGCATCCGTCACGGCGCACGGAGAAGTCGAACATATAGCGGGTCTTGTAGGCGTAGTGGAGGGAATAGGTGAGATAGACACTACGCCACTGTCCTGCGTTGCTCGTGAAATCGTCACGGATGATACCTTCCGCTCCTGGATTCTTGATTGAGCCTGAAGGGAAGCCGTAGGCTGTTGTTTTCTGTGACTTACTGCTACCGTCATTGAGCTGACCTCGGAGCATCATCGTCATGGAGTGGTCTTCGTTGCTGAAGTATGGTGTGAAGGTCAGAGTGTGAGTGGTGGATATACCAAGACTCTTGTAGCTATAAGATGTGCTACGGTTGTTTGACGCATTTGACCAGCCAAGCGTGTTCAGCTCAGAAGGCAGGAAGGAATCCTGATACTGGTTGAAGATGTCGAAAACTATCTTTCCTTCGTACTTGAGCTTTGTCTGCTCGTTCTCAGTACCAAGAAGGTCATAGTGCAACTGGAACTCTGGGCTTATCTTCAGGCTCTGCTCGCCGTTGGTTGCAAGATTTGCAAGTGCAACAGGGTTGAGACGGTTGTATCTGTTATTCTGAGTGTCAGGAATCTGATCGCGGAGTGCAGAGGATATGGTTGTAGGGAGAAGGAAGTAACTGCCTGTTGACTCATTGTTCATATCCATCTCGTAGATTGACACGTTTGGCATATATTTATATGCAATAGGCAGAAGGTTGTCGTAGTTCTTCTGATTGTCGGTGTAGGTCAATGAGAGGTTTGACACGATCTTGATGCGGTCGGACACGAAGTAGTCGAGTGCCACACGTGCTGAGAGTCGGTCGAGCTGCTGCTTGATGACGGAACCAGTCTCATGGTCGTAACCTGCACCAATACGGAAGTTAGCCTTCTCGCCACCACCAGTGAGCGATACATAGTGGTTCTGGCGAAGTCCTATCTGCGTAACCTCGTCAATCCAGTCGGTGTTCTTGTTGAAGTTATTCCAGCCGAGAGGGTTGGTAGGGTCGTAGTTGATTTCAACGATGTCGCTGGCAGTACTGCTCAGCTGTGGGTTGAAATATGACTCCTTCATGAGCATGGTGTATTCGTCACCCGTGAGGAGGTGATAGCCTTTTGGCTGCTTAGTGCCTGTGATACGATAGCTGTATGATACACGTGTCTTACCACGTACACCACGCTTTGTCTTGATCTCGATTACACCATTGGCACCCTGTGAACCCCAGATGGCGGTAGCAGCAGCATCTTTCAGGACGGTGATGTTATCAATATCCTCTGGGTTCACGTTGAGAAGCTCAGCAAACTTCTCGTCATTGGCATTTGAGAAGTCAATGTCATTGTTACGGTCTGTTTCCCATACGTTACCATCGACAACGATGAGCGGATTGGCATTGCTGTTGATAGAGCTTACGCCACGAAGACGCATGGATGTGCCAGAACCGAGGTTTCCCGAATTGGCAACGATATCAAGACCTGCGATACGACCCTGAAGGGCTTCATCGACGGTTGTCATAGACAGACCCTCGAACTCCTTCATATCGATGGATTGGTTAGATGTTGACATTTCATCCTTCGGGATGGAGAGACCAGAACCGCCAGAACGGCGCTTTGAGGTAACAGTTACCTCATTAAGTGTGGTCTGATCTTCAAGTACCACGTTGTATTCCTCATCCTTGATAGGGAGTGTCTTGGTCTTGCATCCCACGAAACTGAATCTCAGCTTATGTTTCGGGTCTTTTATCTTGAATGAGAAGTTACCGTTTATGTCTGTCTGTGTAGAACTTACGATACGGTTGCTTGCATCAATCTCCACTACATTAGCCATCATTACTGGTCCCATTGCATCAGACACAGTACCAGAGATAATCTGTCCTGCGTGCTGCGCAAAGGAGGTAGAGGAGAAGGCAAGGAAGAGGAGACCTACCCTAACCCTCCCCAAGGGAGGGAGTATTTTAGATAGTATATTCATTATCAATTATTCATTATTCATTATTAATTATTAATTAGAACCCTTCACCAGCGCTTTATCAATCAAGTGAATTACAGCAGAAGAAGAGGTGGTGGCTCTCTTTGCATCCTCATTCTTGGAAGAGTTGAGGAAATACTCGCGAGCCTGAAGATTATACAATCCTTCCTTCTTAACTACATGTGCTGGATTCTGGTCATCAGCGGAGGTCTGTATCGTGATGTTGTCATCACCAAGTGTAACGTAGATACGCTCAAACTTTCCGTTGCTACCTATGCAGGCAGTCTCGTACTTCTCACGATCTATAGGATTAGCACCGATATACATCGCGTTATCCTGTATGTGGTATCTTACGAAGTCTATTATCTTCTGCTGCATCTGGTCAGCCTTCTCGGTGTTGCCCTTGTCTCTTTCTGCCTCTACCTGATCGAAGGTAGGGAGCTTGCCACTTGTCTGCAATTCCTTGATGGCTTCATTCGTAGGTACATATACGGTATAGTGGTAAGCGTTGAACACGCTAATGTTCTCACGTGGAGAGCACTGGTTGTTGCGCTCTTCTTCGAGAAGTCCGCTACTGATTATCAGCTCTCGCATCATGCTCATCTCTGGATGCTCTGACATGACATCAATGACGCTCTTTGTTGTGGTCATGATAGGAGTGGTATCGAGGATGTAGCACTTTCCGTTACCTGCCTTGTTCTGCTCCTTGTTTGGAGATTGGTCATAGATATCAGTTACATAGAGAGGCTTCTTTGAATTGTTTACCTGGAAACTGCCCTCTACTGTCATTCCGTGTATGCCTAATGATGCGTTGCGGACGCGGAGTGCCGTACCTGCCTTTGTGAGGTAGTACTCATGTCCGTCCTCCACGTTCTTGTTTACTACGATGCAGTTGTCGAGCACATCCTTCAGCAGTTCCTTCATCAAGTCGTTATTGTTGCGCACTTCCGTAATGCTATCACCTACGGTCTGTGTCTCAAGGTCGTAGGCATAAACGCTTGCCCATACAGGGTTGTTCATAGTCTCATCGTAGTGGAAACGGTATAGCTCTGTCTGCTTCTTACCGTAAGATGCAGGATTGATATACTCCAACATCGCCTTATTTGTAGGGATGAAGAAGCTATAGTAAGCATTGAGGGAATTGAGATATACGGTATATTGGTTCTGGTCTATAGCCCAGTTGATAAGCTTCATCGTCTTGTTTACAACAGTAGGATACTTTACGCTGACGAATGCGGTTGGGGAATAGATAGAATTAGTTACATAGACAACACCATTACAACCCACCATTACCTCTTGCACCTTTGAAGGATCTACATCCATAGGGTCATTGGCATCATTGAGGATGGATGGGAACTTGCTCTTCACACCCTTGGTGCGGAAAGAAGCCTTGAAATTGTTGTTTACGAGTTCCTTGATGACATCGTTCGGAATGTTCTCCACGCTACCATACTGATCCATGAGGATACGTCCTGCTCCATTCTTCCAATAATCGGCAAGAGCCTCGTTTGTTGGTGCAAGGATAAACGCCATGTCACGATTTACGGCAAGTTCATCGTTTGAACCAGAAACATATACATCATCGAGATAGTAACGGTTCCAGCCTGGATCAAATTCAAGGAGATCCTGATGTACCTTGTTGTCATCATCGGTATTCATCACGTGATTGTCCTGTTTTGAGAAGTATCGCTTCTCAAACACGGAATCAACGTTAGTATTATAATAAAGGTTATAGCGGTCGGTTACTTCCTTTCCTACATAAAAAGGAGCAGAGAAACGCTCTATAAGCTTGCTGAACTCACTTGTATTCGGATTATGTGCTATGAGTTCTGCCATATTCTCGAGAGGAAGCATTACCTCATCAAGCTTCTGGATGAAACCATTGCTACACTTTATGTTCTTCTGACCTACGTTCACGCCATTGATGATGGCATCACCAGGCTGACGGTCAATCTTGCCATTGAAAAGGAAATTGATGTCGGAGTTCTCGAAATGGTTGTTGTTGATGAAATCCTCAACGAAATGAACCATTGGAGTAGAGGTCATATCCTTCATAAGGACTACATTCTGGCGATCTGCAAACTTTGTCCAGCATGAATTGTTCTTCTTATCCTCTGGACGCATATTAGGAAGATCCTGAACATTGACAACTGCAATGGAATCGTATATCGTGGTGGCAGTAGAACGACGCATACATGAACCCTCAACGATAGTGTTGTCGCCACCTACGCTTGATAGCGTGTTGAGCTGATAACTGTTGTTGATCATTGCACCATAGAGAAGAAGTTTCTTCTGACTTGTGCTCAGTTGCGAATAATTGCTAACACCCCATTTGTTGTTGCTGAAGAAACGATCGTATGCATCATCGTCTGCAACAAACAACGTCTTGGAACCGGTCTTAGCCAGCACTTCCTTCTGTCCAAGATCATCAATCAGGCGGATAGTGTTGGTATAATGCCCATCCTCAGCAAGATAGCTGTAGATGCTGGCACCCCATCCTTCTGGATCAGTCTTGTCCAGATCATACTTGTCGCATGACGTGAAATTAATCAGGCATGCAGACAATGCGACGGCGAAAGACGTGTTTCGCCACCCCATCTTCAGTAATTTTTTACTTGTTGTCATTTAGTGGTTTTATTATTAGTTTTTTATTGAAGTCAGATAAAGTAGAATTAACAGCCGTCTGCTGAGATTCCTAAAGATTAAGTGAAAATGCAGTTACTTCATTAGACACTAAATCTCAAAACGCTAAACGTCTTCACTTTGATTTGCGAAGCTTCACTTTCGCGAGTGCTCGGGTGCGTACGAAGCGAAAAGTGCATGTCAGCCCAAAGGCTGGCGCACGGTCTTCGATTTCGCGAGTGCTCGGGTGCGTACGAAGCGAAAAGTGCGTGTCAGCCCAAAGGCTGGCGCACGGTCTTCGATTTCGCGAGTGCAAAGTTAATATTATTTCTTCACATGTAACGCATGATTTATTTCGCGGAGTTTTGCATCTGTAACATATTTATATTTTTCTTTGGATTTTATACCAAAAACATTTGTTTTTATAACATTTATACCTTTTTTAGGCTGATTTTCGCCTCTTTTCTGTTCCAAATGTAAAAAAAATAACCTTGATTGTTACATTTTATGAAATTTTTATTATCTTTGCAAACAAAAGATATAAGGAATAAAAGGTTAAGGACTAAACTCTAACCCATAACCGATAAATCCTTTGATAATTAACTACTAAACACAACATGACATATTTTTGTACTTCATCTCACTCAATTTCCTTCGCTTGGCGCAACGCTATTTGTTGTGCTCTCTATTTCTTTTGCTCAATATTCTCTCCTCTCAAGCTTTTGGCACAGGTAGGTACGTTGTTCAATTCTACGCGCAATCTAAGCAGTAGCTATGTGAACCATGTCTATCAAGATCGCCGTGGTTTCATCTGGGTTTCTACGGCAAACGGACTTAACCGTTATGATGGCTATACCTTCCAGACCTATACTTCTGAGGATGGATTGCCTATTGATGTAATCACTTGTGTGATTCAGGATAAGAGTGACCTTATTTATGTGGGTGCTTCTACGGGATTGTATGTCAAGATTAAGGGTAAGTTCCGCTCTGTCATAAATCAGGAGAATGGCGAGGAGTTTACGGCTTACATCAAGAGCCTGTGCCTTGATCCGGAGGGGCATATCATTATTGGTACTTCGGGACGTGGCATCTGGGAACTGGTGGCTACTGACACGGTTAAGAACATCGTACCCTATAACTCCAAGGCGCAGTATGTCAATCAGATACTGTTCGACCACAAGGGTATGCTATGGGCTTCTGTGGATAGATATGGATTGTTTGGCTTTCGTAAGGCAGGACATAGCAAGAACAGTAAGTATGTGCTGGCTGAAAGTTATATTCTGGGAGATAATTCCCCATACTCGTCTATCTGTATAGACAAGAGTGATAACCTGTATCTCGGTAATCTAAGAGGTGGTATATATATGCTCAACGCTAACCGCAAGGGTGGGCTTCACCTTATTCCTTCCACGACAGGCATCACGGTATCGGCTCTCAAGGATCGTAGCGATGGCAATATCTACGTTGGTACTAATGGAAATGGATTAAAAGTGCTGAATCCTCGTACTGGCGAAATTCGGAACGCACGCATAGCAAGTACGCGCATTAATGTGAACAGGGCGAAGGTGGGATCTATCATCACGGATCGTAACAAGAACCTGTGGCTTGGTATGTATCAGAAGGGTGTGTTCATGCAGTCTATCTCTTCTTCTCCTTTCCATTGCCTTGGTGCAAACCAGCCTTCGGACAACCAGATTGGAGAACAATGTGTCATGGCGGTGCTCAGACAACGGGATGGTACGCTGTGGGTAGCATGTGATCAGGATGGTCTTTACAGGCTTGATACTAACTATAAGCTGATACGACATTATATGTCTTCTATATCAAGTGAAGAGCATAGAGCTGACGATGTGCCTTCCACGGTTTTGACCATGACGGAGGATAATACTGGCAGACTATGGGTTGGCTCATATACTGATGGATGCGGATGGGTTGACCCTGTTTCGGGCAAGTATCACAGGGCATCATTCAGCTATGGCAATGCGCAGAGTGTGTTTGATTTGCGCATAGACTATCTTGGCAGACTTTGGGTCGGCACTCTGGGCGATGGTGTGAAATGCTATGACATAGAACACGATAAGCTTACGGAATACAAGTCGGTACAGTCGAAGAATGATTGTGTGGCAAACAACTATATCCTCGAAATGCACATGAGTCCTGATGGGAAGAGATTGTATGTGGGTACTACAATAGGACTGTCATGCATCGACATTCCTTCGGGCAGTTGGACAAAAGTGCTTGGCACCAACAAGCTTTTTGACCGTGAGTCTATCAACTGCATCTGCCAGACCAGTAATGAGGAAGTGTGGATAGGTACAGCGAAAGGTATATGTAATTTCAACCTGAAGACACATGCTATTCAGAGGTATGGCACTAAGGATGGACTTCCTGACTGCCATGTGTCTGCCATAGAGCAGGACAATCAGGGCATATTGTGGATTAGTACGTCAAACGGATTGTGCCGGTTCAATCCAAGGGATAAAAAGATTAAGAATTTCTTCGTGTCTGACGGATTGCAGGGTAATGAATACAACACTGGTACTTCATTCCACGACCCTGAGACCGACCTTCTCTTCTTCGGAGGTACAAGGGGACTTTCATATTTCTATCCTCCAAAGGCTATTCAGGAACCTGCAAAGCTGAAAGTGACGTTGACAGGTGTGTATCGTGGCAATGAGCGTGTACTGTCGTATATGAAATCGGGCAATTACCAGATTTGCGATGATCCAGTCATGTCCTCTGATAAGTTCGATTTCTCTCATGAGGACAACACACTTGCCTTTACCTTCTCTACTCTCACCTATTCTGACGTGGAGCATATCAGCTTCGCATACAGCATAAACGGTGACAAGGAGGTGGTATTGCCTGCCGGAATGAATAGAATAGCATTGAGCCGTATGGCACCAGGCGACTACTATTTCCGCGTGGTGGCTATAAATAATGGTGTGCGCTCGCAGGAAAAGACATTCTTGGTAACAATACACAACCCATGGTACTTCACTCCTGTTGCCAAGATCATCTATCTTCTGCTTATCATAGCTGCTATCTGGTGGTATATACATCTGCAACGTGTACGTAACCGTGAGCGTCTGCTTATTCAGGAGCATATCCACAAGGAAGAACTGAACGAGCAGAAACTACGTTTCTTCATCAATATTTCGCATGAAATCCGCACTCCTATGACGCTCATCGTCACTCCTCTTCTCCAGCTGATACGTGATGATACCGACCCTCACCGTCAGTCTGTGTATGAGATAATGAAACGCAACGCAGAGCGAATACTGCATCTTGTAAACCAGATTCTCGACTTGCGTAAGATTGACAAGGGACAGATGGCTATGCAGATGCGTGAGACTGACCTCATCTACTTCACAGATGACCTTCTGAAGATATTCCAGCCACAGGCTACAAGCAAGAAGATCAACATGGAGTTTATTCATAAGGATGAGACTCTGCCTGTATGGATTGACAGAAGCCAGTTTGACAAGATCTTGATAAACCTCATGTCAAACGCAATGAAATATACTCCTGTATGTGGTACGGTTAGGGTTACTATCACTTCTGACGACAAGAACGTCACCATCACGGTATTTGACAATGGTGAGCAGATTCCTGAGAAGAGCCTTTCACGCATCTTCGAGCGATTCTATCAGGCAACATCCCTCACCAACCAGACAAAGACTGGTACAGGCGTGGGACTCGACCTCACACGCTCTCTCGTGCAGCTACACCACGGCTCTATATTCGCACGCAATGTGGATGATGGCGTGGAGTTCATCGTCACAATTCCTATGGGATGCGAACATCTGTCAAAGGACGAGATGGCTCTGCATGAGGAGGAAAAGAAGACTGATAACATATCCAGCATCCTTGAAGAGGAACTTGTGAATTCCGCTGAGGCTGAGAGCATGGAGGAAGAAGACAACAAACTCTCTTCTCTCAACTCTAAACCTTCTGCTATCAACTCTAAGCGTCCAACAATCGTTGTGGTGGAGGATGATGACGAGATACGCAACTATCTTGTAACGGAACTTGAGGCTACATATCGTATTCTCAGCTTTAACAATGGTGCTGATGCCTTACCTAATATCCTTCGTGAGATTCCATCTCTCGTCATCTCGGATGTAATGATGCCGATGATGGATGGTAACACGCTCTGTGCCAAGATAAAGACCAACGTGAATACGAATCACATCCCTGTCATCCTTCTAACGGCTAAGACACGTGATGAGGATCGTCTGGAAAGCCTTGAGACTGGTGCAGACCTCTACTTCACCAAGCCTTTCAATATGGACATACTACGCCGTAGCATTGCAAACCTCATAGCCTCACGCCGTCTCATGGAGAACAAGTTTGCAGGTAAGGAGGATCATAGCGACCATATTGATGACATTGAGGTGGAGAGTGCTGACGAGAAACTTCTCAACCGCATCCTTGCCGTTGTCAATGCAAATCTCAGCAACAGCGACCTTAACATTGACATGATATGCACGGAGGTGGGTATTAGTCGTGTACACTTACATCGTAAGATGAAAGAGCTTACAAACCAGACTCCACACGACTTCATTCGCAATCTGCGTCTGAAACAGGCTGCACGTCTTCTTAGCCGTAAGGGACAGAACATCACGGAGGTTATGTATCGCTGTGGTTTTAACAGCACTACAAGCTTCTCTACCATGTTCAAGAAGATGTATGGACTCTCTCCACGAGAGTATATGAAGGAGCATGCGGAGTAATATGGGGTGTTGGGTGATAGATGTTGGGTGTTGGCGGTTAGTAGCGATGCTACAACACAATAATTGCCATAACTACTCGTTATTTAGGTAATGTGTTAGCGTATAGTGCAAACCACCAACACCCAACAACTATCACCCAACACCAAGAACATGACACTATCCGACTGCAAGATAATAGAACTTCCGAAAGAGGAGGATCCACGTGGAAGCCTCACCTATATATATGAGAACGTGCAGATACCATTCCCTATCAAGCGCGTTTTCTACATTTACGATGTGCCTGCGGGCAAGGATCGTGGAGCACATGCCCATAGGGAATGCTGGCAATTCATCATTGCTGCATCAGGCGCATTGGAGGTATATCTAAGCGATGGCAAGAACGAAAAGACCGTAACTCTTAACCGCCCATTCCAGGGACTTCTCGTGCCTCCTGGCATCTGGGCGCATGAACAGGAGTTCACCACAGGAGCCCTGTGTCTCGTACTTGCCAGCCATCCATACTCAGAAGACGACTATATACGCGACTATGATAAGTATTTGCAGATATACGCAAGATAAATATTCCGAATGGGATGATTTCGTGAAGGTGTCGAAAAACGGCACCTTCCTTTTTCTGCGTGCATATATGGATTATCACAGTGACCGCTTTCAGGATCATTCCCTAATGTTCTATAATGAGAAAGGTAAACTCATAGCCGTACTTCCTGCTAACACCCAGCACTTATCCCCCAACACCCAACTCCATTCCCACCAAGGTCTTACCTACGGTGGCTTTGTCCTATCTCCGGAAATACACATCTCAGAGGTTGGAGAGCTATTCCGTCTGACAGTTTTCTATCTAAAGGGAAATGGTTTCTGCGAATGGCGTTACAAGCAGATTCCATATATCTATCACCTCATACCATCACAGGAAGAAGATTACTGGCTGTGGCGATATAAGGCTCATGAGGATGCATGCAATATGATGACGGTGATAGATCTGAAAAGCACCGCAAATGATATTTCCTCATCACGTAAGCGTACATACTTCAACAAGTTGAATCGACAGGGCTATACAGTCGTTTTCGATGCAGATATACGCGATTTCTGGCCAATACTTGAAGCGAATCTCATGGAGCGTTTCGGCTCTCATCCTGTCCATAGCCTTTCAGAAATAACATTACTAAAGGAACGCTTTCCCGACAACATTATCTGCTGTACGGTAAGAAATCCTGACGGAGTGACCGTAGCCGGCACATTACTATTCGTCACGCAGCAGGTAGTACGTACACAGTATATCTCTGCTTCACATGAAGGCAAGCGTAGCAATGCCCTCGACTATCTCATGCTTACTCTCATTCGACGTTATAAGTCAAATCCCGAATATCGCTATTTCGAGTTTGGCACAAGCATGGCAGAAGACGGCATTCAACTCAATGAAGGACTTATCTTGCAAAAGGAGGGCTTTGGAGGAAGAGCCGTGGCATGTAAGATTTTCACAATCAGTATTCAATAATGGAGCAGGCATTAGTAATCTCAGTTTCACTAAACGTAATCCTTTTGATTTGGTTGATAGCCACCAGAAACAAAGGGAAATCCAACCATTCACTTAACGATGGCTGCAAGAAGGTAAAGAGGGAATTTAACTGGAAGCTTGATTCCTCTCGTAGCATAGGACTTAAAGGTCATATCGAACTGGAATTTGACGAACAGTCGGTTTTGGAGCAGAGACGACACAATCCGTTTGGCAGACCTACTGTTAATGGCTGGAACCATAGGGAAAACCTACAGGAGATGTATCGTTATATGCTTGCCAATCCACATAATCTTGCGGCAAGTGCAAAGATTGTTCAGTATATTAACCGATTATGTTCACAGAAAGGTATCAACGAATTTGACAAACTACAATTTGTCCTTGATTTCGTACAAGAGCCGAATATCAAGTATGTACTTGATGATAGGAGTCAGGAACTTGCTGGTGCTCAGGAGTATATACGCTACCCAGATGAAACCCTCTTTGATGGTCGTGGTGACTGCGATTGCAAGGCATTCCTTGCAGCCACCCTCTATCATCTTATGGGTTATAACGTGCTTTATATTCTATCCGATAAACAGGCTCACGCTGCTATCTGCATAGAATACGATTCTCATTGGGGTGCTCGCATAGGAAACCCTTCCACCCTGCGTAATGCAACCATAGAAATCAATGGGCGATGGTATATCTATTGCGAGACTACATCCGACGGTTTCCGCATAGGAAACATAGGCAAGAAAGAATCTGTCAAGGACTTTGAAACTATCCTTGAGCTAAGAGCATAATAAGTCACTTCCATACATAAAAAAGTATGTTCTTCTCTTTTCCGTTGAAACGGGAAATCGAAGAACATACAAAAAAAGATATGTAATTTTCAAGTAAAGAGAGATATTCTCTTTAGGCGTTATCACAACGCCGCCATCGGTGTATTAATCAAATATAGTGTTATCCCAAACCATGCCCCCTTTGGCAAAGCCATTTGGGTCAACATCCCCTTCTTCAACTCCTGGGGTTGGGAGATCAGGATTGTAATCGCCAGCTCCTGACGAAATGATTACAGATCCTGCTAAGATCACCTCCTGTTCTGTGAGGAAACCCTCACAGACAGGTGATATATATTTTCTTTTCATTTATATCCGTTGTTATTTTACTACAAACTTTTTACCATTGACGATGTAAACGCCCTTTGAGAGATTAGATATGTTTTGTGCGTCACGACGGATAACAGTTCCGTCTATGCCGTAAACGTCAGTTGACTCTGTAAGTATTCCGTTCTCGAACATCAGATCATCTATTGATGTTGTCTCCTCATTCTGCCAGTTTATTGATGTATAGAGAGGCTTAGCATTATTTGAGTTAGAGCCCTGATACTTCAGATATGCACGGAATGGCTTAGCTGTGGTAGCGTTCTTAATCTTAGTAAGATTACCGCTGTTGGCCATTACGTATGAACCAGCTGGGAGTTCCACTTTCTCGTAGTTTCCTTCGAATACGTATGGATAGTCAGCCTTATAGCACTCGCCATTGTATGAACCCTGCCAGTTGAAGGTATTACCATTAGAACCTACAGAGAACAGAGGCTTCTCCTTCTTGATCTCGCTATTGAAGTAAGTATCAACAGAGATCTTGGTGATTGTTGAGTTTGAAACGTTATCGTGTTTAACCTCACCCTTTGGAAGGATGAAATAAGGATAACCAGCAATAATGTCCTGATTAACGTGCCAGATCAACTCAATCTTACCATCATCGTGGATTTCCTTGAGAAGGACAACTGCTGACTCCTCACCGAACTGCTCACGCAACTGTCTGTTGTTCATGCTGAATGGAAGACAGATTGATGACCACTTGCCTTGAGCGAAGTTACGCTCGTAGGTTACATGTGTGATATCATCGCCACCAGTTGGGATGTTTGGCTGTTTCTCATTGAGAACATCAGTGAAGTTGAGCTCATTACCAACTTTTACCTCACGTACTGGAGCTGTCTCGTAATTCTGAGTCTTTGTATCAAGCAGACGACCTTCCTCAAAGTTGAAACCAGAGATACCGATCTGTGTCTGATTTGAGAACAGATAGTATGTCTTGCCTGGATATACATTGAATGTATAGCGGACGATTGCCGTTGACATTACCATGTAACCACCGTCACCTGTTGGTATTACTTTCTGTCTCCAGCCTGCGTTGTTCCAGTTGTCGATGAGAGTATGGAACCTATCGTTATATTTATCCCTGAGATTGAGAAGATCCTGTCTCAGGGTTTCGCTGTATGTTTCATCAATGCTTTCGATGAACTGAGCACGGCGCTTATCCTTAATGAAGAAGTTATCATTGTATGTGATACGACCGTTTGTCGCTGTCTGTACGAAATCTACAATCTTACCAGTCTCATCTGTTATATAAACAGGTCGCCAGTCAACCTTTGTTGAGTAATCCTTTCCGTCCTCCAGCGTAACAACCGTGTTAAGGTTACCCTTCTGAAGGAGGTACATTGTAACGATACCAGCCTTTAGAGGTTCAAACTTGGCGTATGCACCACGACAAGGAAGAGTCCAAGGAGTAATGTTATTTTCTAAGGCAACTCCAGGGTAGAATTCACCATCGTCACGTCCAAGGCTCTCGCTCTTTGCAGCGTTATTGCCCATAATGTACTGGTTGAACTCATCAAGAATTTCTTGTGTAGGCTTTACCTTACCCCTCCATGTTTTTGCTGCATTCCAACTATCCTTAACATCTCCTACACCTGGAATGTTATATTTGTTATTGTAATTCCAGCCACCAATAGTCAAGGTGATATTTTGGAGGTTCTTGTCGCTGTCAGCAGAAGGGAACTTCTCGTTTGCACTGACAGTCTGTCCATTTACCAGTCTGAATGTATTCTCTTCCTTCTTGATACGAATCTCAAAGGAATCAACCACCTCTGAGCCATTGAAGAGGTTGTCACTTATGAGTTCTGCAATGATAGATGTATTACCAGCAATACCAGTCATGGTAATATTGCCTTCCTTATCTACATAGGCTACGTGAGGAGCTGTACTTGTGTACTTTATGTATGGATTATCAATACCATCCTTATAGCCATTTTCAGTATCCTCGTATGCTGCAGTAAACTTACCTTTTGATTCTGTTTGCTTACCATCAATTCTAAGAGATACCTTTGGAAGATCTGGGTTGCTACCAAGATTTTCTTTACTTTTAGCGTCATAGTAGGTGTTAATTCCATCTTTGCGCTCTACGTTAAATGTAACGTATTTATTATCAAGTGGTGTGAAACTTGTTGCAGTCTTCCATTTTCCGAACTTCACCACTGCATACTGGTAAGGAGTGATAACGATAGAGCGAATTTTGATATCGGTTTTAATATCCAACGGGTAAGAACCTGGCTCATTAGCCTTGTATGTAGCTATGTAATAGGTTATACCAGAGATCTTCTCTTCACGACGTCCAACATAAACAAGATTACTGCTTGCAGAAGAAGTTGCTTGATTATTTCCTTCGTACTCCACACGAACATAATAGTTCTTTGGAACATTTGGAATGGTGAGCTTACCAGCACTTACTAGAAGGTTGCCTGACTTATCGAATGAGCCATTTACACCAAGACCAGACACGTCTTTTGGATCTTCATGACCACCCTTGCTCTCGTTATATTCTGCAAAGCTGCTACCATAGTGCCACTCTTTTGGAGTGTATTGTTTCTGGTCAATGATAGACTGGATCTGTTCCTTAGTAAGAGCCTTTCCATAGATAGCAATATCATCGTATGCAAGAGCTGCATCTGAATAGTACTGCTGGTCATAGAAGAGTCCATGAGGGGTGAAGCCACCAAGAACAATGTTACGGAGATATTGAGCACGACCTACATAGTCACCATTTTCTTTGTTAAATTCAACATTAGAAAGACCATAACCGTTTTTATCTCTTACATTAGCAATTTCACCAGTCTTGACACCATCAACATATACTGTAACATGCGACAAACCTTCATTGTTATTACCCTTGTCCATAACGTATGTTACATAGTGCCATTTCTTGTCGTCATAGAACTTATGCTTACTCTGGTCAAGTGTATTCTCGTAATTATTCTTGCCAAAAAGACTTTCCAATGGATTTGCTACACCAGAGTTCTTATTCTTCTCTTCATAGAAGAACTGGTTTATATAATCTACATGACCTTCAGGGCGATCATATGAAGCTGGCATATATGAATAGGTCCAGCCGTTACAAGAGAGATCAAACATGAAACGAGGTTTTTCCTCGTCATCAGCCTTTCTGAAACGCAAGTTACTGAACATACAGAACATAGAACCACGCTCAAGAGGAAGCTCATAATCTACAGCTACCTGACCATTTACCCAGAAGCCAATAGTTGCTTCACCCGTTTGACCGACTGTATTGTTAATCTGTGTTCTCTGACCTCCGGTGAGGATGATACGGAAGAAATTTTCTGCAATACTCTTTGTATATTCGTCTGCATCAGCAAGATTCTGATAGTAAGTACCAAAGGTTGGATCCTGCATAAGCTTGCCTCTACCACCATAGTTCAGGTATTTTCCCTGCATATAGCTGTAGTTACCTTCTGGGGCGTTTGCGTATTCCTCTTTCTTTGCCTCAGATACAACATTTTCAATTGTGATTCCACGATTAGACAATTTCTCGAAATCCTCGAAGAAAATACGATCTGCTTTTACATCGAAAACATACTTCTTCTTTGTGAAAGTAACAGAGTTTAATGTGAAGCTTACATTATTGTAACTTGCACGAATCATGAAAAATCCCAAGTCGATTTTCTTGTTTTGTGCACCATTAACGTCGTAAGCCTCTGGATCACGGTTATTCTTCTCTTTCCTAAAGCACTGATGTATATTGTCTGTGCCTGTACCTAAGATATTGATAGACTCTATATCTGTTATAGCCAGACCGTCATTGTCAAAATCAAGTGAGATATCATTATACTGATATTTGAAAGAGTATGTATTAGAATTCTTAGTTACATTATCTCCTACATTGAAGTCTTGGGCATAGAATGTAATCTTACCCTCAGCATCCCACGCTAATGGCTTGTGGAAATAGATAGAATTGATAGTGATAGCACCATTACCACTTCTTCCACCTATTCTTATTGACGCTACATTCTGGAAAGGATTTGCTACTACGGATTCTGGAGTTTTACCTTCTGCATTCTTAAAGTCAGTCTTGATATTGATAACCTGCTCTCCACCACCTGTCAAATTACAAGTATAGTTTTGCTCATCAATCGTAAGCATAACTCGATACTCAGCATTTGCTGTTTGAGCATTCTTTCCATTTCCAGTTCTCACTGTAGATGTATTGATTACCATTTTGTCGTATTGTGACAAATCGCAATCATTCCAATCTGTAAGATAAAACAAATTACTCCAAGCTTGACTCCATTCCAATTTCTTGGTGTTGGAATTCCATTTGCCATAACCATCTACAACTTCTGCATTAAGGTTTAGGTTGACATTCTTCTTAATGCCCAAACCCCATGCGTCTGCTACTCCAAGAAATAGCAGAGTTGCAATCGCAAAAACATTTAGTTTTAAAAATCTCTTCATACTTGACTTTACTTTTATTACATTATAATTACCATCTGATTTTTGTTATCCGTATAATATTATCCGTCCTTAATTAACCCCCGGCATTATTTCTCCGCCTTTCACACGTTAATTATCTCCGTCTCTATTATCCGCATATGATTACATAATTTAGTAGTGACTTGAAGAACACGATTTTTGAAGTACACGTTTTAGTATTTCTTTTTGTGTGCGCAAACAAGCACTGCGTCCTTATGGTATGATTTTTAGTTCGATTTTCGGTTTTTTGGATTTATTTTCCTGCTGCAAAGTTATAAACTTTACACGTTTTAGAAAAATTCTACGCAAATTATTTTTACGCAATGGTATTATTGCGCAATTTTTTGGAACAAACGCAAAATCCATTTACAAATATAAAACAAATGAAATGTGCGAAATTTGTAAATCAATTTCACAAATGGAAAACTTGGGCGCATTCGGGCGTTTTCTCTTCTTTCCCCGATGAAATGGCAAAATATGCGCATTTTATAACAAAAAAATACAAATATATACCATTTTGCCAATAAAATGGGGGATATTCTTGTATAATCGGGAAAAAAGTGTTATCTTTGTCGAAAGTACTGAAGATAACATATTTTGTTGGTCAAGTTTGCTTTAAAGGTAGAATTATATTATTCAATAACAATAACCTAAGAAATGACAAAGAAAGCATTTATTGGAGCGCTGCTTCTCTCTTCATGTCTTGGCATGAGTGCGAAGTCAGTGAAGGCACCTTCTGGTGGTAAGGTGATTAGTGACAATCTTATTGGTATATTCTTCGAGGATATCAGCTTCTCTGCTGATGGCGGTCTCTATGCTGACCTCGTTCAGAATGGAAGCTTTGAGTATAGTCCTGCACAGCGTGACGGCTGGGGCGCTGGTACTAACTGGAAGTTCCTCCGTCCTGGACATTCTGCCGGTTTCATCGAGCCTCGTATGGATAATACCATCCATCCAAACAACCCTACCTATATGCGTATTCACGCTGAGCGCATAGGTCATTACTATGACTTTGACGGTTGGACAGGCGTTGGTCTGCTGAACGAGGGCTTCTTCGGAATGAACATCAAGTCTGGTGCTAAATATAACTTCTCTGTTTTCTTCCGCAGCGTTGAAGGCAATGCCAAGAAGGTAAGAGTGGTTCTCGCAAGCAAGGACAACAAGGTTCTCGCAGAGACTGAGATCAATACTAATGGTGCAGGTTGGCAGAAGTACAATGCAGAGCTTACTGCAAATGCAGACTGTAAGGACGCTAACCTCCAGATTCTCCTTCTCGACAAGGGTAATCTCGACGTAGATATGGTTTCTCTCATGCCACAGGATACATATCATGGTCATGGTCTTCGCAAGGATCTCGCAGAGGCTCTTGAGGCTCTCCACCCACAGTTCATGCGCTTCCCTGGTGGTTGTGTAGTTCATGGTGGTGGTGACGGCTTCTGGGACACATACCATTGGAAGAACTCTGTAGGTCCAAAGGAGCAGCGTAAGGCTATCAAGAACACATGGGGCTATCTCCAGTCAATGGGCTTGGGTTACTTCGAGTATTTCCAGCTCTGTGAGGACATGAAGATGGAGCCAGTGCCAATTCTCCCTTGTGGTGTTAGCTGTCAGGGCGTAAATGGCGGCTGGGGCATGAAGAATCAGGCTCAGGAGCCTTGGCCAATGGATGATATGGAGCGTTGGGCACAGGATGCTCTCGACCTTATCGAGTGGGCTAACGGTGATGCTTCTACAAAGTGGGGTAAGGTTCGTGCAGATGCAGGACACCCAGCACCATTCAACCTCAAGTACATCGGTATTGGTAACGAGGAAAAGATCACTCCAGAGTTCAAGGAACGTTTCAAGTACATCTATGACAAGATCCGCAAGGCTTATCCAAACATCATCATCATAGGTACAGCAGGTCCTGGTTCACACAAGGGCAACCCTGACTATGACAACTCTTGGAAGTTCGCTGAGGAAATCGGTCTTGACATCATCGACGAGCACTACTATGACTCTCGTCAGATGTTCCTCCAGAGCCGTCAGTATGACTCTTACCCACGCAACCGCAAGACAAAGGTATATCTTGGTGAGTACTCTGTTCAGGAGAGATCACATGGCAATCAGCTTGGCGATGCCCTTGCTGAGGCTCTCTACCTGCTTCACGTTGAGAGAAATGGTGATATCGTGTGCATGACTTCATACGCTCCTCTCTTCGCTTACAAGCATAACACCAACTGGAACCCTGATCTTATCTACTTCGACAACGAGAAGCCATTCTTTACTTGCAGCTACTACGTTCAGAAGATGTTTGGTGAGTCAGCTGGTAAGTACTTCTATGGCAACTGCGTTAAGTTCGATAAGGGCGACAACAGCCTTATTGGTCAGTCTGTTATCCTCAACGCTGACAAGGGTGAGGTATATGTAAAGGTATGTAACTGCGGTTGTTTCGAGCGCAAGGCTACTATCGACCTCTCTCGTTTCGGCAATTTTGAGGCTACTGCAGAGCGCACAGTCATCTCTGGCAACCCAGATATGGAGAATACCTACGACCGCCATCCAGTAGAGCCTAAGAAGGACACTATGGAGGCTAAGAAGAAGATGACTATCAATGTTCCTGCTAACAGCTTCACAATGATCAAGGTGACATTGAAGTAAGAATCTTTTTCTATACAAAACATAAAAATCCCATTTACCCATATCGGGTGAATGGGATTTTTTTTGCAATGAATTCGCACCTTTGTTTCATCGAACCTACGTTAAATATATAGGCCCTTGCAGGTCCGTTGTAATTCCCTCGTAAATCCCATTTTTGTCTGATTATAGGAACGGTCTTGGAACGGAGGTGAAGCGGAGGTGAAGCGAAGGCATAAGAGGCAATAAGTGAACTTTTTTTAGAATTAAACGACAAACACATACACGCTCTTAACTTATTGAACATCAATATGATTACGGGCATTTTTATGGGGCGTGTATATGTTGGGCGTTTAATTCTAGAAAAAAATACACTATGATTCAAAGACTGACAAAAAAAGAGAGTGACAGGTTGAACCTATCACTCTCAAATTATAGCTCTTGGGATATTGTAGAAACATTATCCTAAAGCTTTCATTAACTTTAACCTTTCATTACTAAGGATTAATATCCTGGGTTCTGGTATGCTGCCTTCTGCTGCTTGGTCATAATCATAGCATCAATCTGCGTATTAGGGATTGGGCGGAGATAGAAATTTTTCTGAATATCACGCACCTTCTCTACAGCCTGACGACCATTACCATCAGCAATATGATATACACCAGCAAACTTCTCCCAAGTCTGTGTACGAACGAGGTCATACCAACGATAGCCCTCACCGAAGTACTCACGAAGACGCTCATCCATGATGTAGTCGATAGTGATTTCAGCAGGTGTAGCTGCTGTAAGCTCTTCACTATGATCCTCTACCTTTGCACAGTTGTAGCCAACAGAGTATGTCCACTTACCTGCACGAGCACGGATAACGTTGATAAGATCGCGAGCTGTGTTTCCAGCGGTTGTTTTAGCACCCTTTACGGCTGCCTCAGCTGCGATGAAGTAGAACTCTGAGAACTTAGCTATAACGTAAGGGCGAACAGAACCAGCGTTCTGAGAACCAAGCTCAGTATCCATGTTACGGTCGGTACGTGTGTCGATAGTCTTCCAGAGACCTGGGTAAGACTGACGGCTGATGTCGCTAACCTTGATTACGAAAGCAGGTTCACCATCCATTGTACCAGCGTTGATATAACCGTTTTCTGTAGCATAAGTTACGTTTGCATCTTTCTCGTCAGCACTGAGGAACTTGATGAATGTCTCACCATTCTTGATGTGAGAACCGTTAGCCGCTACTGCATAAGGATCTTTGTTGCCACCCTTAGACATGTTCACACGATACTGAGTTGCGAAAGAAGCATCCCAACGAGAGTCCTTGTCTGTGTCGGTGAACTTCTGGAGAGCATCAGGAATAGGTGCCATACGAGTCCAAGGACGACCGAGACCCTGAATAGGCTCACGCATTACAGGATTAAAGAGAACAGGTTTATTCTTATCGTCAAATACAGGTTTGTCATCCTTATACTGCTGAGCCTTCATATCACCACAATAGTTCCACTGTGTGAACCAGCCTGCAAAGTTCTCAGGAGCAGCACCGTTACCCCAGCCATAGCCTGCACCATTGTACTGCTCACTCTTTTGAGTGTGGTCAGCCCAAAGTAACCATTCTGCGTTACGGTCGTTCTCAAAGAGGTTTACATCACGATATGTAGCCTGAAGATGGTAAGGACCAGGATTGTTGATAGCCTCCATAGCCATGTCGTAAGCCTTCTGATAGTAATCAGCGGCCAATGACTTATCCTGTTTTGTTGTTTCTGGGTATGTTGGGATGTTGTTTGGATTCTCAAGCCACCAAGCGTATGTGAGGTAAGCCTTGGCAAGATAGAGACGTGCAACATTCTTTGTTACAGTACCCGTTAGGCGTGGATTATCTGGAAGGTCTTTAATAGCCTGATCCAAATCAACGAATACAGCCTGTGTATATACACTATCAACAGTAGTACGATGAGATGAACGCTGAGGAGCGTTGTTTGAGTGAAGAATACCACTACCAAGATCTATTGGCACACCACCATAGGTACGAACAAGATTGAAATAGTGCATACCACGGAAGAAACGTGCCTCTGCAATAAGTGCATCAGAAAGACCAACCTCTGTTGCAATCTCAATAACAGAAGATGCTGTGTTGATATCTGTGAAAGCCTGATTCCAATAGGCATTTGAACATACCTGTGAGGTAATCTGACCAACACCTGTCATATCTATATCCTTCTGGTTACCATCAGCAGAGTGACCATAGGTATATTCGTCAGTACCCACCTCCAGAGATGTAAGGAAATAACCATTGCCGTAGAGGTTACGAAGATGTGCGTAGAGTGAGGTAATACCGCTTTCTGCACCTTCCTTAGTCTTGAAATATGATGGGGTGTAAATTCCATGTGGATCTTCTTCCAATATGGAATCGCAAGAAGACAGGCACATAGCAGACATCATTGCTACGCCACAAATACGAATTATATTTTTAGTTTTCATTGTTTCTTGTTTTTTAGAATGAGAGGTTAAGACCAATCAGATAGTTACGTGTGGTAGGTGCGTTAGTACCAACTACAGGAATAGCGTGACCACCAATCTGTGTAGCATGGAACTGACCGTCATCGGACATTGAGTTTGGCTCTGGGTCAAGACTGCTGATGCTATAGTAAGAAGAAGATATGATGAATGGGTTCTGTACAGCAGCGTAGAGACGAAGTGAAGAGATACCAGCCTTCTTCATCCATGCACCATTAAAGTTGTAACCAAGAGTGATGTTACGAATCTTGAGGTAGCCACCATCGAAGAGACCGAGAGTAGAAGCATACTTCTGGTTATCACCTGCATTAATACCACCTGGCTTAGGGAAGTCAGCACCTGTGTTCTCTGGAGTCCAGTAGTCAACATCAACGTTACCACGACGACCTGTGAGGAGGTTGAGGTAGCCAGAGCTGCCATAGAGAGTAGAAATCAGCTTACCACCACTCTGGAATGCACCAATGATGTTGAGGTCAATGTTCTTGTAAGCTACACGTGTGTTGAAACCGCCTGTGAAGTCTGGCTCAAGGCTGATAACCCTACGATCCTGAAGACCGATAGCACGTGGATCGCCAACATTCTTACCTTCAGGAATTGTTCCTGCTTCCAGTTCTTCCTGTGTATAATAGCCACCAGCGACTTTGATCATACCAAGGTTACCACCTGGCTCAAGGATGCCAAAGTTCTGATAGTCTGCATCAGTCTCGTTCCAAAGTCCGATCTTCTCATAATCATAGAGAGCATCAATAGGATAACCTACGAACCAACCGTTACCTGTATCTCTTCCGTCCTCATCAGCTGTAGCAAGTTCGGTGAGTTTGTTACGGTTTAATGAGAAATTCAAACCTGCTTCCCAAGTCCAGCCGTCCTTATTATCGATGATAATACCGTTGATGCTTGCCTCGAAACCCTTATTTTCTGTCTTACCGATATTAGCAGTATAAGAGCTAATACCACCACTTGCAGGGAGACTAATATCCTGAAGAATATCCTTGGTGTTCATTGTGTAGTACTCCAATGTACCGCTCAAGCGACCACCGAAGAGAGAGAAGTCAACACCATAGTTGAATGTCTCACTATACTCCCAGCCAAGATTAGGATTTGCAAGCTTGTTTGGATAGAGACCAAGTGCCTGAGTATCACCGAAGTTATAGTAAACAGTATTGAGGCTACCAAGGGTTGTGTATGGCTGAATTGCCTGGTTAGCGGTCTGACCATAGCCTGCACGAATCTTCAGGTTGTCAATCCACTTGAGATCCTCCATGAACTTCTCTCTTGCAATGTTCCAACCAAGAGATACAGCAGGATATGTGTGCCACTGATGACCTGGAGCAAGACGTGAAGAAGCGTCAGAACGAAGTGCAGCAGAAATCATGTACTTGTTATCGTATGTGTACATTACACGTCCCATCCATGAGAGGAGACCATACTGCTCATACTTGTTGTCGTCTGGGTTTACAACAATATTCTGCAAAGCTCTACCGATATTATGATACTGGAAGAATTCTGGAATATCCTGACCAGACATATGAGTCTGGGTGAAGCGAGTCTGTTCTGCAGAGAAGAGTCCTACGAAGCTAACCTGATGCTTCTCGTTGAATGTACGATCGAATGAAAGAACATTCTCGACAGCATAGTTCTTGTAGTCTCTCTGCTCCATTGAACCAGAAGAAATCTGATTCTCGTTGACACTGTTGAAGCCTTTACCTGTCCAGTTGCCAATCTTTGTTCCACGATAGTTAAGACCGAGGTTGATGCGGTACTTAAGACCCTTGAGCCATGGGAACTCAACCTCACCAAAGAGAGAGTTATATGTAGCAATAGTCTGGGTATCCTGACGCCATTTATCAGTATTTTCCTCAATAACATCCTTTGTCAGAATGAAGATATCGTCAGAACCAAGGTGAACAACACGCTTCAAAGTACCATCCTCATTGTATGGATCGGTAATTGGGGACATGTTCAGAGCACTATATACACCAAGTTGTGTACCTTCCTTAGTATTATAAGTATTTGTTGTAGAAAGACCTACGCGAACGTAGTTACCAATCTTCTGTTCAATGTTAGCACGAAGGGTGAAACGATCGAAAGCCTGAGTTGGGATAACGCCCTCATCGTGGTTGTAGCTACCACCGAAACTGTAGGTACCTGTCTGTGTACCACCAGAAACCGTAATGTCATGGTTATGAGAAACGCCTGTCTGGTAGAGAAGATCCTGCCAGTCGGTATTTACATCATCCTTTTCGTCAAGACCATTAGTGAACTTGCCAGCGAGCTTACGCATCTCTACGTACTTCTCACCCTGCATCATTGGGAACTCATTGAAAAGAGTTTTGAAGTTTACATAGCCATTATATGTAACCTTTGCAGGTGTGCCAAGACTACCCTTGTTGGTCGTAACCATGATTACACCATTAGCACCACGAGAACCGTAGATAGCTGTAGCTGAAGCGTCCTTGAGAATGTCAAGTGACTTGATATCAGAAGGGTTGATATCAGAGAGATTGCCAAGAAATGGAATACCGTCGAGCACGATCAATGGATCGTTGGAAGCAGAGAGCGAACGCTGACCACGGATGCGGATACGCATTTCTGCACCTGGCTGAGAGTTAGTCTGCTGCATGTCAACACCAGCAATACGGTTCTGGAGAGCCTGAGTGATGTTAGAAGATGGGTTCTCCATTAACTTCTCAGCACTAACGTTAGCCACAGAACCAGTAACAGCCTCTCTACGCTGAGTACCATAACCGATAACGACTACCTCATTGAGGTTGTGACCATCCTCTTTAAGAGTGAAGTTTACAACATCCACATCGTTAGCAGCAAGCTCTTCTGGGTAATAGCCTACATACTTTACTACGAGGACTGCGTTAGGATTGGATACCTTGAGGGTGTAGTTACCATCGAAATCGGTAACAGTACCGTTGTTTGTACCTTTCTCCATGACGGTCGCACCAATCAGTGGACCCTGGGAGTCAATAACGCGACCTTTTACAACTTTACCGGTCTTTGCAGGAGCAGTTGGCATTGAACCAGATGTTTCTGCAGCTACAGTCAGTGGTGCTACGCCCATCAAAACGGTGGACATGGTAACCACAAGTGTTGCCTTTTTTAAGTTTAGGTTCATTACAAATGTTTTTTGTTTAAAATTAGTTTTAATTTGATTCCAAAACGAACTTCATGTTAGTTTTACACTTTTTAATCAAGTTAGTTTTTTTTACCTATCTGTTTATGGTTGGTTGGAATTTTGCGACAAAGGTATGTAATTGTATCGACAAATACTTTCTTTTTTATAACTTATACTTTCTCATAAATACCAATTAGTAAAAATGTACAGCTTTTTTACATATCTGAAATGGATTTTAGCCCTAATTTTAATAAAATTAGTAAATTTATTCGCAAATAATGTTTTAAAAGATGTTAATGCAGAGTATTTCGATTGCATAAAGGATAAAGAAAAGTCGGAAGACTTGAAGGATTTCAATCTGTTGAAAACGCATAGGAAAAACACCTTACAGGACGGAATCCCCAACTTCCATGTACCTAGGATGTCGCCCTAGGCTATTAGCTTGTTAGCCCTTTAGGCTACCTATCGGGGAAATATTGCATAAATGAATCCGCATAATGCCTTGTTCTTTCAGGGTACATCCTCCGCTGTTCCTTCGCTCTTCCTCCGTAGTTACTCCATCGTTAGTCCATCGTTACTCCATCGTTAGTCCATCGAATCGATGGACTAACGATGGAGTAACGATGGAGATGTGATGGAGAAACATAGGGGAATCTTAGGAAGGAAGGCATTGTAGTCGCAACGTCGGAGGTTTGTATGCTAAAAAATAGAGCCGTATGTCGAAAAAATCCTATAATGAGTGAATAATTGTCGATTTTACACTATTTCGACCTTTGATGAAATCAATAATGGAACAATATACAAACTTTATGCAACATATACTTTGGGTTTTCTGCGTTTTTTTTATTATCTTTGCACTCAGAAATCAGAGACGGATACCGCTCTGCGAGCGACAATCCCTATTTCTTTCGTGCGAAGAAGCACTCAAAATGGATAATGGGTGATAGGTGTTAGGTGATAGCGGCCAGCAAATCGCAGCCAAAAACATTACGCCAACACCCATCACCCAACAACTATCAACCAACGAACAATTCATAACTAAAACATAAAATGAAACGTATATTATCAATTTTACTCTTAAACATCTTCTCAGTAGGTACATTTTGCCTGAATTGTCAGGCACAGGAAGACAACAATGCGGATAACAATCATTGCATCTGCTTCAAGGCGACAGGCGGTAAGGATGCCTGGGACAATCAGGCTAACTACACTCTGAACTCTGCTCTCGAAAAGGGTAGGGCTTATACCCTAACTCTGAAAGCCAAGGCTTCTGTGGCTTGCGATATGGCTTTCTGGCCTATCGACACAAAGAGTTCAAACAAGAATAAGTGGGGCAACTCAGACGATGTGCAGTATCTTGACAACTTTAAGATAACGACCAACTGGGTTACCTACACATGGAAATTTACGGCAGAATATCCAATTGACAGACTTGATTTCGACTTTGGCACCTTAAATGGTTCTCTCTATATTGACGATGTTAAGCTCTCAGATGACGAGTATGGCGTGGATGTTGTGCAGAACGGTGACTTTGAGGCTGGCAATACAAATGGTTGGTCAACTGTGACAAGCTATAATGGTACAACCTTCTCCCTCGTAAATTCTGATGGTAAAATAGAAGAGCCTAAGGCTCCAGAGATTCCTGATACATGGGACTTTGCAGAGCAGGGTGATAAAAACTTCCATATCTACCTCTGCTTCGGTCAGTCAAACATGGAGGGAAATGCAGCAGTAGAGGCTATTGACAAGCAGAATGTTCCAGAGCGTTTCCAGATGTTGCCTGCCGTTGATTTCAGTTCAACAAAGAAGAAGGGTGTCTGGTGCAAAGCCATTCCACCACTCTGTCGTCCAGGTACTGGTCTTACTCCAGTCGATTACTTTGGTCGTACTCTCGTAGAGAAACTTCCAGAGAATATCAAGGTTGGTGTGATCAACGTAGCCGTAGGTGGTGCTAAGATTGAGCTTTTCATGCAGGAATATAAGGATGCTTATATCGCAAGTGAGAAGGATTGGTTCAAGAACTATTGTGCTCAGTACGATAACGATCCTCTCGGAAGATTGATTGATATGGCTAAGATTGCTCAGCAGTCTGGTACTATCAAGGGTATTCTCCTGCATCAGGGTGAGTCAAACAATGGTGCATCAGACTGGTGTGGAAAGGTGGCTGAGATCTACAAGCGCATTTGCTATTATCTCGGTCTTGACCCAGAACAGACTCCACTTCTCGCAGGTGAGACTCTCTATCAGAATCAGGGTGGTGCTTGTTATTGGCACAATCAGGCTGCTTTGCCTAAGCTCAAGAATGCCGTTCCTAACTCATACGTTATTTCTGCGAAGGATATTCCAGGAAACGGAAAGGATGCTTGGCACTTCTCAGCAGAGGGTTACCGTATGTTCGGTAAGCGTTACGCAGAGCAGATGCTGAAACTTCTTCCAGAGGCAACTGGTATTGAGGAAGTTGAGGCTTCAAAGGAAGGTGCTAAGAACACGGTATATTTTAATCTTCAGGGACAGCGTGTAAACAAGAATGAACTGGAGAAAGGTAAGATTTATATTGTAAATAATAAGAAGATTGTAAAATAAAAGACCCACCCCCAGACCCCTCCCATAAAGGGAGGGGAGTGGATACATTTTATCGTTGTGAGGGGAAATGGATAAAGGAAAAATGAAAATTATGTACAAGATATTTAGTTTTATAGAGATTTTTTTTAGTAAGGAATACAAACTACTCCCCTCCCTTTATGGGAGGGGTCTGGGGGTGGGTCTCTTTTTGGGTGCTTGTTTAGGCTCCTACGCCCAGAACCCAATCGCCCAGACTTGTTTCTCAACCGACCCTGCTCCAATGGTGAGTGGGGATCGTCTGTATGTATTCACAGGACATGATGAGGATAATGCAGACTTCTTCTGGATGAATGAGTGGAGATTGTTCTCAACGACAGATATGGTGAACTGGACGGATCATGGATGTCCTTTGAGCCAATGTGACTTTAAGTGGGCTGATGATCGTGCATGGGCTCCTCAATGTATAGAGCGTAATGGTAAGTTCTATCTATATGTGCCTATCCACTCAAAGATCAGCGGTGGTATGGCTATCGGTGTAGGTGTTGCTGATAAGGTGGAAGGCCCTTATCGTGATGCTCTCGGCAAGCCACTCTATGAGGATGGCAAGTGGGATCATATTGACCCTACTGTATGGATTGACGAGAATAATCAGGCTTATATCGGCTGGGGTAATCCACGTTTCTATAGCGCAAAACTTTCTGAGGATATGATTCACCTGGCTTCTGAAGTTAAGTGCGACTCTACTATCAAGCGATATGTAGAAGGTCCTTGGCTTCACAAGCAGCGTACCCTCACAAAGGAAGAGGTAAAGAAGATGGGCTTGACAAAGAAGGAACTTGCTGCTTCTGCGTGGGGAAAGTATTTCCTTATCTATGCAGGTGGTGGTATTCCTGAGTGCATAGCATATTCTGAAGGCCCAACGGCTCAGGGACCTTGGACATACGTTGGTGAGGTGATGCCTCAGACGAATGATACAAAGTCATTCACGAATCATAGCGGTATTATTGAGTTCAAGGGACATAACTATTTCTTCTATCACACAGGCTGGTTGCCTAAGGGTGGCGGTTTTGCAAGAAGTGCATGTGTAGAGGAGTTTGAATGGCAGAAGGATGGTCGTTTGCCTATCATGAAGCCAACACAGGAAGGTCCTGCTCCTATCGGTAAGCTCAATCCGTTTGAGACAGTTCAGGGCGAGACAATGGCATTCTCTCAGGGTATCAAGTCGGAATGGAACAAGAAGCAGAACCGTGTGTGGGTGAGTGACATCCACAATGGCGACTGGATCAAGCTCCGTGAGGTGGATTTCTCAAAGGCTCCTTCTACAATAACAGTAACAGCTGCAAGTGCTCTTCAGGGCGGTCAGATAGAGGTTCATCTTGACTCAATCAAGGGCGAGAAGATAGCAACCGTTGATATTGCACCAACTGGTGGTTGGGAAGAATGGGAGGATTTCTCGGCTCCTATCTCAAAGATACAGGGCACTCGCGATGTGTTCTTCCTGTTCAAGGGACTAAAGGGTTGCAAGCTGTTTAATTTGGATAAGTGGTTCGTTAAGGAGTAAAGACCCACCCCCATACCCCTCCCATAAAGGGAGGGGAGTAGATACATTTTATCGCGGTAAGGGGGGATCGTAAATTAAAAAAATTGGAAATTATATATAACATTATGTTTGAAAGACTATTTGCATTGACATTACTATCTAACGGACTCCTTTTGGGAACTTCGTTAGACACCTACGCACAGGTATCTCCAGACGGCAAGCTGAAGGTTGCTGTTCTTTGTGATGGTGGAAAACCATCATACGTTATCAATTATAATAACACGACATGTATCGGGAAATCAGATCTCGGTCTTGAAACAAATATCGGTGATTTCACAAAGGATCTTACTCTCAGCAAGACTTCTGAGGTAAAGGCCATAGTGGCTGATTACACCTTATATAATATAAAGCGTAAGAAGAATCACTATGAGGCAAATCAGCAGACATACACATTTGCCAATAAAGAGGGTAAGGATGTGATGAGAGTTACATTCAACGTAGGTAATCATGATGTAGCCTTCCAGTATGAGATACTTGCATCAAAGAAAGAGGCTAAGTGTGTGGTCGTGAACAGCGAGGCTACTACCTTCTCTATGGTTGACGGTACAACAACCTTCATGTGCCCTCAGATGGGTGAGATGACAGGCTTTGCTCGTACAGCACCAAGCTATGAGACTCACTACGATGCTGATCAGGAGATGGGCAAGAACGGTTGGGGAAATGGCTATACCTTCCCTTGTCTGTTCAAGGCTCCGGGTGCTGCTGTTCAGACAACAACCACAAAGAGTGCTAATGCTCAGACAGCAAAGACAAATACATGGATTCTCGTTTCAGAGACAGGTTCAGCAGGTGGTTATCCTGGTTGTAAGCTTGAGAACAAGGGTGCAGGAAAGTATCAGATCTCTTTCCCAAGCCAGAAAGAGAACAATGGCTATGGCTCAACAGGTGCTCAGATGGCTTTGCCAGACGCAACACCTTGGCGCACCATCACTATCTCTGACAATCTCAAGGACATAGTAGAGTCAACAATTACATGGGATGTGCTTGCTGCCCAGACAACTTCACAGATAGATGCAAATGCTGCTAATGTGATTGCATCTCTTCGTGACAAGGTAAAGGATTCATACGGTCGTGGTGCTTGGTCATGGATTATCGCAAATGACGAGAGCTGTAACTTCGACACACAGAAGCAGTATATCGACTTTGCTGCTGCTATGGGTTGGGAGTCACTTCTCATTGATGCTCAGTGGGATTCACAGATTGGTCGTGACCGTATCGCAGAACTCGCAAAGTATGGCAAGGAGAAGGGTGTTTATCTCTATCTCTGGTATAACTCAAATGGTCTCTGGAATGATGCTCCACAGACTCCACGCAACTGCATGAATACGGCTTTTGCACGTCAGCAGGAAATGGAGTGGATGCAGAAAATAGGTATTCGTGGTATCAAGGTTGACTTTTTCGGAGGTGACAAGCAATGCACTATGGAACTTTACCGTGACATCCTCATGGATGCAGCAAAGCATAACATCCTCGTTATCTTCCACGGCTGTACCCTTCCACGCGGTTGGGAGTATCTCTTCCCTAACTATGTAGCAAGTGAGGCAGTTCGTGCTTCTGAGAACCTTCACTTTGGTCAGAATGAGTGCGACCGTGAGGCTATGGATGCTACTTTCATTCCATTCATACGTAATGTTGTAGGTAGCATGGATTTCGGTGGTTCAACCCTCAACTGGTATTATAACCCAAAGAACTCAAGCGAGATGTGGGGTGGTCATCGTGTGACATCAGATGTGTTCGCCCTCGCAACAGCAGTATTGTTCCAGAGTCCTGTTCAGCACTTTGCTATGGCACCTAATAACCTTACAGATGCTCCAGCCTGGGCTGTTGACTTCATGAAGAAAGTTCCAACTACATGGGATGATATTCGCTATATTGACGGCTATCCAGGCAAGTACATCGTTCTTGCACGTAAGAGCCAGGAAGGCAAGTGGTATGTAACTGCTGTTAATGGTCAGAAGCAGCCATTGAAGGTAACAATACCTATGGATATGTTTGAGCTCGGAAGCACAGTAAGCGTTTATAGCGATAGTGACAAGGGCATTAAGGGTGTAACTCCTAATGGCTCTGTAAAGGATATGAAGGTAACAAAGAAGACCTTCTCCGCTACTATTCCTGTGAATGGAGCGTTGGTGATTAAGTGACCCACCCAGTCCCTCCCCAAGGGAGGGCTCCCCCCCCCTTACCCCCTCCAGGGGGAGTAGATACTACTTATCGCTATGGGGAATAATATGCATGACATTGGAAAAAGGAAAGATATATATCATAGACGGTAAAAAATACATCTATTAAATATATGAAGAAAAGACTATTTATCCTACTATTCTCTGGACTTCTGCCTTCAGGTAAGGCGGTAATGGGTTGTTATGCTCAGCAATATCCTTATCAGAACACATCACTCTCTGCTCATGAGCGTGCTGTGGATCTCTGTTCTCGCCTCACACTCGAAGAGAAGGCATCATTGATGCTTGATGACTCTCCTGCTATTCCACGCTTTGGCATAAAGCATTGGCAATGGTGGAGTGAGGCTCTTCATGGCTATGCAAATATGGGAAATGTAACTAACTTCCCAGAGCCTATCGGCATGGCTGCTTCTTTTAATAATGATTTGGTATATAAGGTGTTTGATGCTGTCAGCACAGAGGCACGTGCAAAGTGGAATGAGTTGCAGAAATCAGGTGATGACGTACTGCGTTTCCATGCCCTCTCTGTCTGGACACCTAACGTAAACATATTCCGTGACCCTCGTTGGGGACGTGGTCAGGAGACATACGGTGAGGATCCATACCTCAGTTCACTCATGGGTGATGCTGTGGTGCGTGGTCTTCAAGGACCTGAGAACTCAAAATATCGTAAGCTCTGGGCTTGTGCAAAGCACTATGCCGTTCACTCAGGACCAGAGTGGAGCCGTCATACAGCAGATATCAATAACATCTCTGCTCGTGACCTCTGGGAAACATATCTCCCTGCCTTCAAGTATCTTGTAGAGGAGTCAAAGGTGCGTGAGGTGATGTGTGCATATCAGCGTTATGATAATGAGCCTTGTTGCTCAAGCACACGTCTGCTTCAGGATATTCTTCGTAATGAGTGGGGATTCAAGTATCTCGTAGTAAGTGACTGTGGAGCTGTTTCTGATATTCACGAGAATCATAAGGTGGCAAGTGATGCCGTTCACTCTTCAGCTCGTGCCACACTTGCAGGTACTGATGTAGAGTGCGGTTTCAACTATGCTTACAAGAGTATTCCTGAGGCTGTAAAGCGCGACCTTATCAAGGAATCAGAGGTTGACAAGCACGTTATCCGTCTGCTTGAAGGTCGTTTTGATCTTGGTGAAATGGACGACCCTTCACTCGTAGAGTGGAGCAAGATCCCTTCATCAGTACTTGAGAGCAAGGAGCATCTTCAGATAGCTCTCGACATAGCACGTCAGTCTATCGTACTTCTCCAGAACAATAATAATGTACTTCCTCTTGCAAAAGGCGAGAAGGTAGCAGTCATTGGCCCTAATGCCAATGACAAGGTGATGATGTGGGGTAACTACAACGGAACTCCTACAACCACCTCTACCGTTCTTGATGGTGTTCGTCTCTACAACAAGAAGGTTAAGTATATGCAGGGATGTGACCTTACTGACAATAAGATTGTTACCGACGTATTTGACCAGCTCTCATTCGAGGGTAAGAAGGGCTTCAAGGGTACTTTCTGGAACAATGCAAAGCGTGAGGGTGCTCCTGTGGCTACTATCTTCCACAGTTCTCCTTTCTTCAAGACAACAGCAGGTAACTATCAATGGGCACCTGGTGTAAACCTTACAGACTTTAGCGCTCAGTATGAGACTGTCTTCCGTCCAAAGAAATCAGGTGAGGTAGTTATCAACGTAGAGTCTGTATCTGACTTTGACGTTGTAGTAAATGGTGAGGTTAAGCAGAAGTTTAACACATGGCGTGTAACCCCTACCCGTACACCTATTCAGGTAGAGGCAGGCAAGGAGTATAAGATTGAGATTCACTTTGCCCACGTTCCTACATGGGGAGCAAGCATTCGCGTGAATGTAGGTACAGAGTCAATCATCAACTATGATGACATCATCAAGAAACTCGCAGGATATGACAAGATTGTCTTTGTTGGTGGTATTGCAGCTTCACTTGAAGGTGAGGAAATGCCTGTTACTATCGAAGGCTTCAAGGGTGGAGACCGTACTAACATCGAGCTTCCTGCCGTTCAGCGTAACTTCCTCAAAGCACTCAAGGCTGCTGGTAAGAAGGTTATCTATGTAAACTGTTCAGGCTCAGCAATCGGTCTTCAGCCAGAGACAGAGTCATGTGATGCTATCCTTCAGGCTTGGTATCCTGGCATGAAGGGTGGTGAGGCTGTAGCTGACGTGCTCTATGGCAAGGTTAATCCAAGCGGTAAACTGCCTATCACATTCTATAAGAACTCACAGCAACTCGGAGATTTCGAGGACTATAACATGGCAGGTCGCACATATCGCTATATGAAGAACGACAAGCCTCTCTATCCATTTGGCTATGGTCTTTCATATACAGACTTCGAGATTGGTAATGCTACTCTCTCTGCTGATAAAATAACTAAGGGACAGACCGTTACAATGACTATTCCTGTAACAAACAAAGGCAAGAAAGATGGCACAGAAGTTGTTCAGGTATATGTTAAGAATCCAAGTGACCCTAACGGTCCAGTAAAACAGCTCCGTGCCTACAAACGCGTGGATGTAAAGGCTGGTCAGACAGTCAATGCCACTATCACCATCAACGACAAGAGTCTTGAGTGGTTTGATGAGGGCACAAACACCATACACACAAAGGAAGGCTCTTACGAGCTTGTATATGGCAACTCTTCCGATGCAACAAAGGCCATCGGAATAAAGGTAGAGTAAGTCCGTTGTGAATCCGTTGTAAGTCCGTTGTAAGTCCCATCTGACTCCAATTCAGAATAGGCGTTGGATTGGACTTGCATTGGACCTGGATTGGAGCTGAATTGGACTTGCTTCCTTCTTATGACATTTTCGTTTAAAAACTACCATTAATTAAAAAAGTATTTACAATCATGCTTAAAACTAAAACACTATCCAAGGCAATTACAATGGCGGCTATGCTATGCTCTTCTACAGCTTTTGCACAGCTCAATATGCCTATCATTCAGACAAAATACACAGCTGACCCTGCACCTTACGTGCATGGCGATACTGTCTATCTCTTCACCACTCACGATGAAGATGGAGCGGGGGGCTTCATGATGAAGGACTGGCTTCTCTATACCTCTACTGATATGGTGAACTGGGAGGATCACGGAGCTGTGGCTTCTCTCAGGAATTTTGAGTGGTACAAAGGCAACAACGGCGCATGGGCAGAACAGGTCATTGAACGTAATGGAAAATGGTACATGTATTGTCCTATTCATGGTAATGGCATAGGCGTGCTCGTAGCAGACTCGCCTTTCGGCCCTTACAAGGATCCTCTCGGAAAGCCACTTGTTTGGCAGAAAGAACATTGGTATGATATAGACCCTACCGTATGGATTGATGATGACGGTCAGGCATATATGTATTGGGGTAATCCAAACCTCTATATGGTTAAGCTCAACGAGGATATGATATCTTATTCTGGTGAGATTATTGAGCATCCGAAGATCAAGGACTATCAGGAAGGACCTTGGTTCTGGTCTCGCAAGAATGCTAAGGGCGAGAAGTGCTACTATATGGCATTTGCCTCAACATGTTGTCCTGAAGGTATCGGTTATGCTATGAGTAAGAGCGCAACAGGTCCTTGGGAGTATAAGGGACATATCATGGATCATACTCCACGTACACGAGGCAATCACCCAGGCATTATCGACTATAAGGGCAAGTCATATTGCTTTGGCTTGAACTATGACATCTTCCGCATGGAGACAAGTCGTCATGCAGAGCAGCGTTCTGTTTCTGCTGCCGAGATGACATATAATCCAGACGGCACTATTCAGGAACTTCCATACTTTCAGGATTGCAAACTCGAACAGATAGGTTCATTCAACCCATTCCGTCGTGTTCAGGCAGAGACAATGGCATGGGGGTATGGTTTGAGAACAACCCGTGAGAATCCATCTGGTCCTTGGAATCCTACACTCTTTGTTACTGATATTGACGATGGTGAGTATATCATGCTTAAGGGTGTTGATTTCGGCAAGGGTGCTAAGAAGTTCACGGCTTCTTGTTCTGCTCATCTCTATGGTGGTGACATGGAAATCCGTATTGACGATGTTGACGGTCCTATGATTGGTAAGATCTCTGTACCTAACACCAAGTTCAAGTATCAGGAGTTTACCACAGATCTCACCAATGCCACAGGTAAGCATGACCTTTACTTCGTATTCAAGGGTGGAAAGAAGCAAAAGCGCAATCTCTTCAACTTCGACTGGTGGGAAATGAAGTAATGAAAAATGAAAAGTGAAAAATGAAAAATACAGATTACACTTTTCTCGTAGAAGAACTCGCATACAGAAATACTAATTTGTATTTTTCATTTTATAATTTTTCATTGTTCATTTAAATGACTATTTAATAACAACAATAACTTACAACTAAAAGAAATGAAATCTTTTCTTTCATCAATTATTCTCATGGCAGCTTGCCTGATGCCTGCAAAGGCACAGCAGCCAGGTCCTTTCGGATTTGGTGGTCAGCAGTTGCAGAACAACCGTGCTGACAGTCTTTGCAGCAAGATCTATCGTGACATCAACTATGTCGGTGATGGTGAGGAGTATCACAACCTCGACATCTACATCCCTAAGAAAGAGGGTGTGGATAAGTTCCCAGTAGTGGTGCATATCTATGGTAGTGCATGGTTCAGCAACAGCTCTAAGGGTATGGCTGACATCAATACTATCTGTGCCGCTCTTCTTGAGGCTGGCTATGCTGTGGTAACACCTAACCATCGTTCAAGTATGGATGCTAAGTGGCCTGCACAGATCAATGATATCAAGGCTGTAGTACGTTTCCTTCGTGCAAAGGCAAAAAAGTTCAAGCTCGATCCTTCATTCATCGCAACATCTGGATTCTCTTCAGGTGCTCACCTTGCTTCTGTAATGGCTACATCAAATGGCGTAAAGGTGGCAAAGTGTGGTGATAAGGAGTACGATCTTGAAGGTAAGCTCGGCATCTTTACCGACTATGAGAGTAATGTGAATGCATGTTGTGAGTGGTCTGGTCCTGTTGACCTCCTTCACATGGATTGTGACGGTGTAGCAAAAGATCCTAAGAGTCCAGAGGTTGCCGTGATGGGCATGGACAAGGAAGGACATACAGACAATTATGAAATGCTTTCTGCTCTTTACTATGTTGACCCACAGGATGTTCCAGTAGGTATCTTCCATGGTATCAAGGATAATGTAGTGCCTCATTGCCAAGGCTCTCTCTTCTATGACAAGCTTCAGGCTAATGGCGTGAAGTCTTTCCTCGTAGAGGTACCAGAAGGTGGTCATGGTTTTAACATGTACACTCCTGAGAACCTAAAAAAGATGGTTGAGTGGTTCAATTCTGCTCGTCTTGACCCTAAGTCAAGTATCCTTGAGAAGGGCGGTACAGGTGCATATCCTGCTATCATGAAGGAAGAGGCAAGTCTGAAGGCACACACAATCTTCTGCCCACAGGATTTGTCAAAGTTCAATAAGAAGAACCCTCTCCCTGTTCTCGTATGGGGTAATGGCGCATGCAACAACTCTCCTTTCGAGCACATGAATTTCCTCAACGAGATTGCATCTCACGGATATATGGTAATAGCAACAGGCTATTATCCTGCACCAGGTGTTAATGGTTGGAAGTATGAGCGTTCAGTTCCTGAGCAGCAGACTGAGGCTATTGACTGGATTATGGCTCAGAATAGTGATAAGGACTCTCCTTATTTCGGTAAGATCAACGTGAAGAAGATTTGCGTAGCAGGTATGTCATGTGGTGGTCTTCAGACACTCACCAACTCTGCTGATCCACGTATCTCACTTCTCATGATTATGAATAGCGGACTGTTCAATAATAGTAATGCTGCTTCCGCTATTCCTGGAATGCCTATGCCTTCCAAGGATAAGCTCAACGAAATCAAGGTGCCAATCATGTATGTGCTTGGTGGCAAGGATGATATCGCATACGAGAACGGTATGGATGACTTCAAGAGAATAAACCATGTTCCAGCTATCGCTATCAACTATCCTGTAGGTCATGGCGGCACATACGCACAGCCTCATGGCGGCGAGTTCTCTATTCCTGCCCTTGCTTGGCTCAACTGGAATCTTAAGAATGACAAGGAGGCTGCAAAGATGTTCCTCGGTAATGACTGCGGCATCTCAAAGCGTAAGGACTGGACTATTGAGAAGAATCAGCTTGTAGATCAGCCAAAGAAAAAGTAAAATATATTCAATAGGTAATAACTAATCAACAAAACAAAAACATGAAGAAAATCTTTCTTTCGATTCTCGCTGCTATCTCTATGACAGCTAATGCGCAGAATCCTTATCTCCCACTCTGGGAGCATCTTCCAGATGGTGAGCCACGTGTATTCGAGGATCCTGATAATCCAGGGAAATTGCGTGCCTATATCATTGGTTCGCACGATACAAGTTATGACAAGTATTGCGGACTTGATATCCGTATGTGGTCAGCTCCTGTCGAGGATCTGTCACAGTGGCGCGATGAGGGTCCTATCTTCTCTCACTATGTTGGTGGACAGTGGGATATAATGTACGCTCCTGACCTTGTTGAGACTGTTGATAAGGCTACAGGCAAGAAGACATACTGGCTCTATCCTCACTCTCGTGGATGGCGTCGTGTGGCTATGGTTTGTAAGGGCGACCGTCCTAACGGTCCTTTCACTCCTGTAAACCTTAACGCTGATGGTACTGCTTGTGTTGATGGCAGTAAGATTGACTTCGACCCATCTGTATTCGTTGAGCCTGTAACAAACAAGAAGGATAAGGACTTCCAGAAGGGCTATCGTGCATACGTATTCTATGGTTTCCAGCACTCTACTGCCTTCGAGCTTGATCAAGACAATATGTGGGCTGTTCGTCCGGGAACAGAGATTCACGATTATTTCATCCCTGCAAGTCATCGCTATGGTGAGGTGCGCGATCCAGAAGGAACTCAGTATCCTGCTCTCTACAAGGGTCAGAAGCCTGGTGATTTCAACTTCTTTGAGGCATCTTCTATCCGTCAGGTAGGTAATAAGTATGTAATGGTGTTCTCTGGCCATAGTGGTCCTGACTATGGTATTGGTTCAAGTAACTCAACCCTGCGTTATGCATACGGTGATTCTCCACTCGGTCCTTGGCGTTCAGGTGGTGTGCTCGTTGACTCTCGTGGTGTAGAGATAAATGCTGATGGTTCAGCCCTCACCACTACAAATGCAGCTCACAACACACACGGCTCTTTGCAGCAGATAAACGGTCAGTGGTATGTATTCTATCATCGTCCACCACGCGGTTTCGGCAATGCTCGTCAGGCTATGGTTGCTCCTGTTAAGATTGTATGGGACAAGAAGTCTGTAGCTCAGGGTGGTCAAGTTCGTATCACAGGCTATGATCCATACGCACCAAACAATGAGTGGACTGCAAAGGCATCTAACGGTAATGAATATACTGGTGCAGAGGTAACGAGTGAGGGTTTCCAGATCTTTGGTCTCAACCCATATAACTTCTATTCAGCAGGTATCGCTTGCTATATGAGCGACCAGAACTGGATGCAGGATAATCACGATGTATGGAAGAATGAGATGGAGCTTCAGGGCATCAAGAACGGTGGTATCATCGGCTTTAAGTACTTTGGTTTCGGAGGTCTGGCACAGAATACTAAGGGTTGCTCTGCATTCACTGGTACAAAGTCTGGTGACGGTACTACGCTCAATGTGTTCCTTACTCCTCGTACTGATGAGGCTTTCAAGCTTCATGTAATGCTCGATGGTCCTTATGCTAACTCTGCTTGGAACGGTAAGGAGATTGCCGTTATCAATGTTGACGGCAAGCAGAGGGATAAGGCTCTCAAGCTCACAGCCGCTGTACCAGCAGTTGAGGGACTTACAGGCAAACACGCTATCTACTTCGTGGTAGAAGGTCCAGAGGTTCAGGCACCTGCACCACGTCCTTATCAGCGTCCTAATAACAACCGTCCATTCGGTCTCTTCGATATGCGCGGTGTTGGTTTCTCAAAGCCAGGACTTGATTGCAATATCCCTGCAGTTCCTACTGTTGACATCTATGCTGATGGTGTTAAGCTTGCTATTCCTGCAAAGCCTATCTACACCACTCAGACAAATGCCTACATGGAATGCAACCGCTATCAGGTATATGGCAAGTTGACTGATACTTCTAAGCTCGAGGTTAAGGCTTCAGATCCTGCAGTACAGGTTAAGGTTGGTAAGATCAACGACGGTCGTGCAACAATCACTTGTACATACAAGGGTGTTGACAAGATCTTCCTTATCAACTAACATGTAACTCCCTTGAAACTCCCTTTCTCATCGAGGAAAATGGGACTTACATAGGATTTACAAGGGAGGAAAATTTGTACATTGAAAATTTCAGAAATTGTACATGAAACTGAATCTAAGAACATTTATATTAAGTCTATTTCTTGGTATTGGATTGGCGACCTTCGCTGATCCAGTACTAAGGATTAGCTTTGTCACCCCGTCAATCGTGCGTGTTCAGTGGAGCACCAGTATGCCATTACAGGATAATGGTACAGGGGCTTGTGTTTATGCTAACCAGGATGTAAAGGTAGAAAGGGTGGAAAAAGATGACGAGATTGTTTTCCGCAGTTCAGAACTAACCGTAAGATACTCAAAAACAACAAACGGAATCTCTTTTGAGGATAAGGATGAGAATGTGATTCTCAATCAAATACCTCACTCGCTCAAGGCAGAGCCTTCTGTACAGGAGCGTGTCATCTATGATGAGAAATCTGCCCATGTAGAGGAAACTGCTAATGGTAAGGTGACGGTAAAAGACGTTATCCGTCGTGATACCATCGGCAAGAGCACCCGTTACTTCGTATCATTCTATGCAGATGATGAGAAGGCTCTTTACGGTCTCGGCTCACACATGGAGGATTATCTCAACCTTCAAGGTAAGACGCTCTATCTCACTCAGCACAACCTCAAGGCTATGGTGCCTATGCTCTGCTCAACTAATGGCTACGGCTTGCTTTTCGATGCCGGTTGTGCCATGAAGTTTGTAAGCGATGAGGCAAAGAAATACGGTTGTGGACATACTAAAGGCTACCGCACCACTATGCAACTTGAGGGCGCAAAATGTCTTGACTATTATTTCATAAAGGGCGCAAGGCTCGATGATGTAGTGGCTGGCTATCGTTATCTCACAGGTGGAGTGTCACTCATGCCTCGTTATTTGTTTGGATATACTCAGTCAAAGGAGCGTTATGTTTCTTCTGATGATATCATAAATACTCTTAAGGAATACCGCCGTCGTCATGTACCTATTGATATGATTGTACAGGATTGGAACTACTGGCCAGAGGGCTGGGGATATATGAAGATGAATCCTAAGTACTACCCATCTCCAAAGGCTCTTGCCGACTCTGTTCACTCTCTCAATGCGAAACTCATGGTTAGCATCTGGCCAAACCCTCAGTGGTGCCCGGAGGCTGAAGACTTCAAGAATCGCGGTATGATGCTTGAGCACGATGTGTATGACGTGTTCAACCCTGAAGCCCGTAAACATTACTGGTCTTATGCAAAGAATGAGTTCTATTCTCAGGGCTTCGATGCTTGGTGGTGCGACTCAAGTGAGCCTCTCGATGGCGACTGGAACCGCATTCCTTCACATTCCCTGAAGGATGAGAACAAACCCTACGGATGGGATGATCAGGAATACCGCTGGCAGTTGAATAAGGATGTGCTCAGCGAGGCTCTTGGAGTTGAGCGTAGTAGTCTGTACTCTCTATATCACTCTATGGGTATCTACGAGAATCAGCGTGCAGAAC